>Ga0172379_10000148_pt1 | contig 190900 bp, 133 predicted proteins | sample GrowelOW334metaG_FD_119756 | JGI IMG/M metagenome (GOLD analysis project Ga0172379, IMG submission 119756) | Groundwater microbial communities from an aquifer near a municipal landfill in Southern Ontario, Canada - Groundwater well OW334 metaG | ecosystem: Environmental > Aquatic > Deep...
AGAGCCTTCAACCGCGCGACGATCTCCGGATGGTCGGCGGCCACGTCCTTCTGTTCGCCGGGGTCGGACTGGAGATCGAAGAGCATCATCACTTTCGGCGCGTCGCCGCTGCGCAGGCCGGGAAAATCGGTCGGTTGATACTGTTCGTAAGGCGCGAGAATCGTCACGCCATCGGGACCGCGCGGGTCAATCCACCGCTCGCCGGGCTTGCCGATTTTCCACTCGCGCGGCGGCAACACATGCAACTTCCATCGCTCGTCGCGCACGGCGTCCAGCCGCGGACCAACCATGCCGAAGACCGCCTCGTGCGGACTCTTCGCGGCGCTGGTGAACAGCGGCATGATGTCCCGTCCGTCAATGACGCGGTCGCGCGGTGGTTCGATGCCCGCCGCCTTCAGCGTCGTCGCGAACAGGTCCATCATCACCGCCGGCGCGTGGCTGACGTGGCCGGCGGGAATCCTCCCGGGCCAGCGCGCGATGCACGGCACGCGATAACCACCTTCCCACGGGACGCCTTTCATCCCGCGCAAACCGCCGGTGCTGCCACCGAACCACGGGCCGTTGTCGCTGCTGAACATCACCAGCGTCCGCTCGTCGAGGCCGAGCCGCTTGAGCGCGGCGGCCAGCTCGCCGATCTGGTTGTCGAGTTCGGCGATCACGTCGGCGTAGAGGCCGTCGCCGGATTTTTTGTAGAATTCCTCCGAACACGCGAGCGGCTTGTGCGGCATGGCGTGCGGCAGGTAGAGGAAAAACGGACTGTCCTTGTGGCGCTCGACAAACTCGATCGCGCGCCGCGTGTAGCGCTTCGTCAGCGTCGCCTGCACCACCGGATACTCGACCACGCGCTCGCCGTCGAGCAGATGCACGGGCCGCATGTCGTTGCTGTAGGGAATGCCGAGGTATTCGTCGAAGCCGCGCCGCGTCGGCAGAAATTGCGGCAGGTGGCCGAGGTGCCATTTACCGATGCAACAAGTCGCGTAGCCGGCGTTCTTGAAAAGTTGCGCCAGCGTGATCTCTGACAGCGGCAGACCGAGTTTATCGAACTCCGGCGCGGCGTCCGGCGTCGGATTATTCGTCATGCCGCAGCGGAACGGATAGCGGCCGGTCATGAGCGAGGCGCGGCTCGGCGCGCAATACGGCATCGGCGCGTTGAATTGCGTCAGCCGCGCGCCCTCGGCGGCCATGCGGTCGAGGCACGGCGTCTTGAACTTCGGGTGGCCGTAGCACGCGAGGTCGCCGTAGCCAAGATCGTCGGCGAGGATGACGATGACGTTGGGCTTGGACGATGGTGCAGCAACGGCAAGCGCCGCGGCGAACATGACGATTGCGAACGACAGGAGAGAACTAAGCTGTGGCCGTGCTGTTGAACCTCGTCGGCCCCTCACCCTTGCCCTCTCCCCATCGGATGGGGAGAGAGAACGTGGCCATCGCGGCGCGATCGCTGGACGGTGGACTTCAAGGGGTGCGCGAGAACCTCTCCCTCTCCCCGCGTTAGCGGGGAGAGGGCCGGGGTGAGGGGTCGTGGCAAGTGAATCGTTCAGGTTAAGCGTGTTCATGATTGGATCAACTGCCGCTGATTATGCCGAGGTATTTCAATCCATCCCAGAAAAAGAAGAGCGCAAACGCCGCCAGCAGCACGCCGAGCGTCCGCATGATGAGACGGTAACCGCCGCCCGTCAGCAGCGTGCGCGATTTCGCCGCCAGCACCGCCACGCACAACTTGCCGCCGACCAACAGCGCGTAGAAGCAGACGAGGAACACTGCCGCCGCCAGCCAGCTTTCCGCCATCGTCTTGCCCAGCGTCGCCGCCCCGACGGTGAACCAGAACAACCACGGGTTCGGGTTGAGCAGGTTTGCGAAAACGCCTTTGCTCCACGAACGCGGCTGAGCGTCCGGCGCATCGGCATCCACGCGCGCCGGCCGGAAGCTTTCCCACGCCAGATACAACACATACGCCCCGCCCGCGATGGAGATGACGCCCAGCACAGGCCGGAACGCCGACACCTTGGAGGCAAACAACATCGCCAGCAGCACGATGGGCAGGTCCGAGCCGAGCGGCGCGAGCGCGACTTTGCAGCCCTCGCGCGCGCCGTGCCGCAACGTCTGCGTCAACACGAGCGTCAGCAGCACGCCCGGCGACAGCCCGCAGGAAAGCCCCAGCAGGATTCCCGATACGAACGCGGCGGTCATGACTTGTTCTCGTCACCTTTCATCCAGCGATACCATTTACACTTTTCTTTTCACTGTAGCGGCGGTCTCCGACCGCCGAAATCGTCATCAACAATGACCGGCGGTCGGAGACCGCCGCTACAGCCATCATGCACTCCTGGCAGTAACTGGCATGACTTGTTCCAACACCGGCGGCTGCGAATCGTTCTATCGCTGGCGCGATTGCGAAGCAATCCTTGCTGCGCTCTCGCCGCCTGCGCTACACTCCGCGCGTCACAGAAAATACAGAATTATCGAGTAACCAAAAACCAAAACTGATTTCGCGTAGCTTCGGCTGCTGTCCAATCCGAAACCTAGGAAATTTCGACGAAGAGCTGCGCTGGAAGCGCGCCCCCACGTGGGGCGCGCCGAAAGCGTTTCTTCGTGGGCCCTCCTAGGTGCCTGGATTGGGACGCAAGTAAGTGCGTCCCACACTTGTTTTAGGCACCAAGGTTCCCCACGGAGGAACAGTCAACAGACAGGGCTGATTCGCACGCGAGCGAATTAGAGGCCCTGTATGAGCTACCTCGACCGCGCCATTGCTGACGGCCACGCCAAACTTTCCGGCGAAGGCAAACAACAGAAAATCATTTACGTCGCGGTCAACCACACCGAACGCTACGCCGACCCGGAGGAACAAGTCCGCGCCGAGTTTTGGGCGGAGTTGATTTATCGCTACGGCTACGAGCCGGCCCGAATCGGCGTTGAAATCACCGTGCCCGACCGGACGCCCAGCGACCGCGCGGACTTGGTTGTTTTCCGCGATGACGAGCGCAAGAAGCCCTACTCCGTCATCGAGTGCAAGCAGGACGGCGTGACCGACGCCGAGTTCAACCAAGCCGTCGAGCAAGCTTGCGGTAACGGCACTTGGGCGAAATTCCGTGCGAACTACGTCGGCGTGGTCGCGGGCATGACGCGCCGCTTCTTTGATTTCTCCGAGAAATACGGCGTTCTGGAGCGCGAGGCGAACATCATTGCGGATATACCCCGCCAATACGGCAAGCCGGAGGAATACCGTTTCTACAAGGGCGATCCTAACAACGACATCCAGCCCGTCAGCAAGGAGGCGCTTATCGGCGCGATCAAAAAATGCCACCAGACCCTTTGGGCGGGCGGCAAGCTCTCGCCACCGGCTGCATTCGGCGAACTTTGCAAGATCATCTTCGTCAAAATCAGCGACGAGCAGGCCAAGCGGAAGAAAGGCGAGCCTTACGAATTCCAGATCAAGACGCACGAGCCGAGCCGCCGTCTGGCCGAGCGCATCAAATCCCTTTACGAAACGCAGAAGCAGAAAGACCCGGACGTTTTCACTGAGACGGTCAAAATTAACGACGCCAGCCTGCGCACCGTTGTTTCGCATCTGGAAAGCATCAATCTGAGTAAGACCGACCTCGACACCAAGGGGCTGGCCTTCGAGCAGTTCATGGACGGCTTTTTCAAGGGCGACTTCGGCCAATACTTCACGCCGCGCGAAATCATTTCTTTCGCAGTGGAAATGACCAAGCCGACCAACGAGGACCTCGTGCTCGACCCGGCCTGCGGTTCCGGCGGCTTTCTCCTCTACGCGCTCGACGCCGTGCGCCATGAAGCGAAGGAATACCACGACGAAGGCACGGAAGAACACTACAAGCACTGGCACGACTTCGCGAAAGAGCGGCTCTTTGGCATCGAGATCAATGAGGAAATCGCCCGCGTCGCCAAGATGAACATGATCATCCACGATGACGGCCACACGAACGTCATCGGCGCAGACTCGCTCGACCGCATTGAACGGGCCTACGCCGTCAATCGCGGCTTCGCCACAAACCGTTTCGATCTTGTCCTTACCAATCCGCCGTTCGGCGCGCGGGTGGTGCTGGCGGAACGGCCTTATCTGGCCGACTACGAACTGGGCAACGCTGAGGACAGCAAGGGCGGCAAAAAGGCGCGTAAGAACCAGAAGACCGAAATCCTGTTCCTCGAACGCGTCTGGCATTTTCTCAAGCCCAAGACCGGTCGCGCCGCCGTGGTGCTGCCGGACGGCATCCTCACCAACTCCTCGCTGCAATACGTCCGCGAATTTCTGCTGGAGCATTTTCAGGTCCAGGCCGTCATCAGCCTGCCGCAGACCGCGTTCAGCCATTACGGCGCGGGCGTGAAATCTAGCCTCGTCTTTTTGCGCAAGCGCGCCGAGGGCGAAAAGCCGGATGACAGCGAAGCCATTTTCATGGCCGTGCCGGAACTGATTGGCTACGACGCCACCGGGCGAAAATGCGACAACCAGCTTCCCGAAGTCGCCCAGCAGTTCAGGGAGTTCCAGAAGGACGCAAAACTTTTTTTCGTCTAAGCCCCGCTGTTGACGGCAAACCACAGTGCTTTGCAGTCAGGCGGGGCGAAATCAAAGTGAGGTGGGATTGTCAGTTCCATCTGCCAAAGCATCATGCTTTGGAAATGCGCATTCGCAAGTCAGGTTTTCCTGTCTTTAAGGTGGGTGATGCAAAAATTTCTACGAACGTCGTTGATGGGCCGTTTGGCACACAACTTAAAGTTGAGGAGTATCAGGAAACCGGCGTTCCACTTCTCCGTGTTTCAAACTGTCGCAGTGGTGAAGTGCTTGACGATGATGAAATGGTTTATATCTCGGAAGAAAAGCATCAGCAGCTAATCAGAAGCGAAGTGCTGCCGGGTGATGTTTTGCTGACGAAAGCCGGGCACATTCTCGGTTACTCCGCCGTTTTTCCAAAGTCGCTCAAAAAAGGAAACATTACTTCCCACCTCGCTTCGATTCGGCCAGCCAAAGGTGTTGTTCCTGAATTTCTGGCAACATACCTCACGAGCGGAATTGGAATCGCACAAATTTACCGATGGGGCAACAAAGCAACTCGCCCAGAACTCAACACCAATGAAGTTCGCGAGCTTCTTGTTCCTCTGCCGTCGCCGGAAGTTCAAAATTCATTGGTCGCAAAATTGAAAGCCGCTCGTTCAGCTTGGCAGCAAAAGTTGGTGGAAGCGGATGCGTTGCTGGCGGGCTTTGACGGCTATTTGCTTGCCCAACTCGGCCTAGCCGCGCCTGCGCTCGATGCCCGCCAGGTTTTCGCCGTGCGGCTGGGGCAGATCAACAGGCAACGGCTGGATAGCTTCTTTTACAAACCCAACCTAATAAAAAACGAAGCAGTTGCGCGGAAATACAAACCCGTGTTTCCTCTGGCCAAACTCTTGAGTAAGCCGCCGATGAATGGTTTGGATGCGCGGGATTATCTGGATGCGGGCCAAAGATATTTAAGGGTGCAAAATGTAAAGCCGTTTGAGTTGGTATTTGACGATATAAAATATGTCTCATCCGATTCGCCAAAAGATATTGCCCTCCAAGAGGGCGATGTTTTGCTGACTCGCAAGGGTTCGTTTGGGCTGGCCGCTGTCGTGCCCAAAGAGGCCGTGGATTGCTTGATTTCATCCGAAGTAATTCTCTTGCGGTTGTCACCAGACGCAAATTGCAATCCCGACTATCTGGTCTCTTGGCTCAATAGCGAAATCGCCCAAGCAATTCTCAATCGCCACAAATCGGGCGGCATCATGGGCCACTTGACGCAAGACGTGGTTTCCGAGTTGCCTATTCCATTGCCGCCAAAAGAAATTCAGACAGCGATTGCCGCCGAAGTTACGCACCGCCGGACGGAAGCGCGGCGTTTACGCGCGGCAGCGGCAACGGAATGGGCGGCGGCAAAGGCGCAATTCGAACACGAGCTTCTCGGCGAAAGCATCAAATCATGACCGTTCGTCTTGCTCACCTCGCAGATCATGAACTGTGATCCGACAGAGAACGTTCTCATGAATAGTTATCGCACGTTTTCTGCACGTTTCTGCATGTTTCTGAGGTGTTGGGGCTTCTTTCCATACGTCTGAGGTGTATGTATCTCCGCCGGATGGTTCTTTGCCTCCGCTGGCGGGATACGTGTCCCCGCTTGTGCATTCTTTGTATCCGCTGGTTAGTTCTGTATCGCCGCTGCGGCATTCTTTATCCGCGCTGGTAAATTCTTTGTCCGCGCTTGAAGGTTCTGTGTCGCAGATTAGGCGAACTGTATCCCCGCTTGTGGGTTCTCTGCCTCCGCTGCGGGGTTCTTTATCTGCGCTGGCAAATTCCGTCTGTCCGCGTCGGGGGTATGCGCCGGACAGTGCGGAAAAACCCTTGCCTTGTCGCGAAGGACGGGATTACAAGGGCGCGAACCACTCCTTCATATTATGAGCACGACAAGCACTTCGACGGGAACGCTGCGGCTGTCGCTGGCGCAGGTCAGCAAGTTGTTGAGCGATGAGACGCGGTGGCGGTTGTTGCGGGAGATGAGCAAGGGGGAGATGTTGCCGACGGCCGATCTGGCCAAGCGCGCGGGAACCCGCCCGACTCGGCATACAAGCACCTGATTGTCTTGTGCCAGATGGGGATCGCGGTGCAGCGCTATCGCGGATTCTTCGCGATGACGCCCGCGTTCCTGCCGCCCGCCGGCTCGACGACGCTGGACCTCGGCCACTGCATGATGCGGCTCGACACGCCGCTGGAGTAGGCGGGCGAGCAGAACCGCCCGGCAGTCGTCATCACTTGTTCTTTCCACCGGTGATGAACTCTTCGCGGCTCAGGACGCCGTCCTTGTTCTTGTCGAACTGGATGAAACGCTTCGGCGCTTCGTCGGGGTCGGGCTGGCCGATGAGGAACTCCTCGCGCGTGAGCTTGCCGTCGCCGTCCTTGTCGCGCTTGTCGAACATCGCGCCCCGATCTTGCTTTGGCTTGTTGGATGCGGGCTTGGCACCGGCTTTCTTGCCGCTGCCGATTTGCGGCTTGGCTTCAGGTTGCTTGGCGAGGATGGCGCGGAGCTGTGCGACGATCTCCGGCTTGTCGGCGGCGAGGTTCTTTGTCTCGTCGGGGTCGCTTTCGTAATCGTAAAGCTCCAGCACGGCGGTGTCGGCCGGCTCGCCGATCTTCTTCCACTCGACGAGCCGGTAACGTGCGGTGCGGACGGCGCGGCCCATGCCCTGGCTGCGCGGATAGACGTGGAGGACGGCTTCTTTGGTCGTGGCGGACGGGTTCTTCAACGCGGCGGCGAAGCTCGCACCGTCGAGGCCCTGCGGCGCGGGCAGACCGGCCAGTTCGCAGAGCGTCGGGTAGATATCCACCGACTCGGCGAGCGCGCCGGTCTTCGCGCCGGCCTTGGCAACGCCGGGCGCGACGACGATGAGCGGGATGCGCGCGGCCTGTTCGTAGTTGGTGTGCTTGCACCACATGCCGTGGTCGCCGAGATGCCAGCCGTGGTCGCCCCAGAGGACGATGAGGGTGTTTTTCGCGAGGCCGTTGCGGTCGAGCGCGTCGAGCACGCGGCCGAGCTGGGCGTCCATGTAGCTCGTGGCGGCGTGGTAGCCGTGGATGAGCAAGCGCGTCTTCGCGTCATCGAGCGGGCCGACCTCCGGGATGTCGCTGTATTGGCGCAGCTCGCCCCACGTCGTCGGCGCGAACTCCGGCGCGCCGATAGGCGGCACGCGCAGCTTCGGCAGCGGAAACGCCGCGCGGTCGTAGAGGTCCCAGTATTTCTTCGGCGCGATGAACGGCAAGTGCGGCTTGAGGAAGCCGACGGCGATGAACCACGACTCGCCGGGCTTTTCTTTGGCTGCGCGCAACCGGGCGATGGCTTCGTCGGCGATCATGCCGTCGCCGTAGGTGGTGTCGGGCACGTCGGCGCATTCGGTCGCCGCGCCGCGCGGCAGCTTCCACGGGTCCACCTTTGCGTTGGAGAAACGCGCTTCCTCGCGGGTCATTTCCTTGGGCCGGTTCTCCTTGAGCACATAACCACCACCCTGGCCGCTCTTCGGCCGCCAATGCTCCACGCTCCACGAGGCGGGATCCTCGGTGTTGCCGTGGCCGACGTGGAATATCTTCCCCATCGCCTCGGTGCGGTAGCCGTGCTGCTTGAAATACTGCGCCAGCGTCACGGCGTCGGGCACGCTCTTGCGGAAGTTGGTGGCGAGGTCGTAGATGCCGAGTGTCTGCGAGCGCAGCCCGGTCATGAGCGAGTTGCGCGACGGCGAGCAAACGGCCTGGTTGCAGAACGCGCGTTCGAACAGCATGCCACGCGTGGCGAGCCGGTCAATGTTCGGCGACTTCACGATCGGCGTGCCGTAACAGCCGAGCAGCGGCTTGAGGTCGTCCACACAGACGAGTAGGACATTCGGATTTTGGATTGGTGCTTCAGCCGCGTGCAGCGTGGCTGGAACAGTCAACAACAGCGCAGCGAAGATGGTGAGGATATGTTTCATAGACGCGGTCTTGAATAGCTACGATCACGGCAGTTTCGGTTTCAGCGGCGTGGTGCCGTCTTTGTCCACGGGATAGAGGGCATTGTGTTTCTCCATGCTCGCCATCAAGCCCCGCATCATGCGGCGGAGTTCGTCGGGTTTGGATGAGGCGAGGTCATTTTGCTCGAAGGGGTCGGCCTTGAGGTTGAAAAGCTGGTAATGCGCGCCACCGGACTGGATGGAGCCGCCGTGTGTGGGAACATCGGGCAGGGCGTGGAAGATGACTTTCCAGTCGCCATCGCGCCAGACGGTGAAGTAGTTGCTGCGATGCGGCGCGTGCGGATAATTCATGAGGAATTGTTCCGGGCGGCTGCGATCCGGTTTGCCGGTGAGCAGCGTGTCGAGGCGCGCGCCGTCCACGATGTATTCCGCAGGCGATTTGACATCGGCGAGCGCGAGGATGGTGGGGAACATATCGTAAATGGCCGCCTGCTGGCTTTGGATGGCGCCAACGGCGATGGGCAGGCGCTGTTGGTGTGCGCTGCCGGCGCTGGTCTTCGCCCAAGCCGCGATGAACGGGACTCGCATCCCGCCTTCATAGTGCGCGCCTTTCTTGCCGCGCAGCGGGGCGGCGCAGGCGACCTCATGCTGGTGGCCGAGCGGCGCGTCGGAGCCGTTGTCGCCGAGGAAGAAGAGGAGCGTGTTATCGGCCACGCCGAGCTTGTCAAGGTGGTCGAGCACGTCGCCGAGCGACTTGTCCATGCCCTCGATCAGCGTGGCGAAGGCTTGCGCGTCCTTTGGCTTGCCGGAGTTTTCGTAATGCGCGGCGAAGCGCGGGTCGGAGTTGAACGGCGCGTGAACGGCGTAGTGCGCGAAGTAGAGGAAGAACGGTTTGCCAGACTTCACAGCATCGTCAACGCGCCCGTTGGCCTCCAGCGTGAGCGCCTCGCTGAGGAAAATGTCCTGACCGTGATATTTCTCCAGACCGGGAACGGCGTTCGATGGCCCCGCCTTGCCCTTCTTGCCTTTGGGGTTCGTCGGACGACCGAAGTTCTGCGCGCCGTAGTAGCTGCCGGGCGCGCCGATGGAACAACCGGCGACGTTGATGTCGAAGCCGAGGTTCTTCGGCTCAGCGCCCTCGAACTCGCGCGCGCCGAAGTGTGCTTTGCCAACGTGAATCGTGCGATAGCCCGCCGCTTGCAGCAACCGCGGCAGGGTCACGTCGCCTTTGTTCAAACCTTTCCAGTTCCAGTTGGGCGGGCCTTGCGGGCCGGCGTTGTCCTTGTCGGGATTGATCCAGTTCGTCGTGTGATGCCGCGCGGCGTTCTGGCCGGTCAGGATGGAGACGCGCGTGGGCGAGCAAACGCTCATGGCGCAGAAGTTGTTGAAGCGGACCCCGCGCGCTGCCAGCCGTTCCATGTTCGGCGTGCGGTAGTAGTCGTTGAGCGGATACCGCTTCGGTTTACCCACGTCATCGGTAAGGAACGGCACGGAGGTGTCCATCACACCCATGTCATCCACGAGGAAGATGATGATATTGGGTTTGGTTTCGGCCGCGAAAGTCGTCGCGGCCAGCAACGGCAGAAGCAGTTGGATCAGTTTTCTCATGGCTTTCCTCTCACGGTTTCAATTTGCCGCCCATCGTCACGAACTCTTCCTCGCTCAACACGCCGTCCTTGTTCGTGTCGAACGTCGGGAAGCGGCGGCGGCCCTCGGCTTCGTCGGGAAACTTGTGGAGGTATTCCTCCAGCGTGAGCTTGCCGTCGTGGTTGGTGTCCTTGGCTTTGAACATCGTGGGGCGGTCGGGCGCGGCTTTGCCCTGCGATTTGCCTTTGCCTTTCGGCTGGCGCGGCGTGTCCACGGGTTTGCCGGTGGCGGCGGCTGTTTCGCGCGCTTTGCTCGGCGGCAACGTTTTCTGCCACGCAAGCGCTTCCGCGGTCAGCTTTTTCGCCACGTCAGGATGCTCCGCGATGACGTTGTGCTCTTCGCCGATGTCTTTCGGGATGTTGTAGAGCTGCGCGCCTTTGCCGTCATGGTTGACGAAAAGCTTCCACGGGCCGTCGCGGACCGCGAGCATCGGCGGCGTGTAGTCGTCACCCCAGACACGGAAGAGCCACTCCCAATACAGCGGCTTCGAGCGAGGGTGCGATTTGCCGAACCAGATGTCGCTGATGTCCTCGCCGTCGGGCTGCACGTCGGCCGGCAACGCCACGCCAACCTGTTTGCAGACCGTCGGCAACCAGTCCACGGCGCTGACGATGCTGGTGTCGTCCACGCGGCCGGCAGCAACGCGGCCGGGCCAGCGCAGCAGGCCGAACGTGCGGACGCCACCTTCATACATGCTGCGTTTGCGCGCGCGCAGCGGGCCGGTGTTGCCAACGCCGGCGTTGGCGGCGTTGCTGATGTTGTAGTCCTCGGGACCATTGTCGCTGGAGAGAAAGACGATTGTGTTGTCTGCGAGGCCGAGTTCGTCGAGCACACGCAGCAGCCGGCCAACCTGCGTGTCAAGGTCGGTCAGCGACGCGCAGAAGACGCGCATCTGGCTTTTCAGGTCCTTCGCCGCACCGGCATATTTCTTCATCCATGCCCCGAACGCCGGGTCGTCGGCGCGCGGTTCGAGGCCGTCATAGACGGCAAGTTGTTCCGGCGTGGGGTCGAGTTTGGCGTGCGGCAAGAGCGTCCAGACGTTGAGGTAGAACGGCTTGTCCTTGTTCTCACGCAGGAACGTGATGGCGTGGTCCATGATGATGCCGGTGGACTTGCCCCACCAGTGCGGCTCCGGCTTGGCGCCCTTCTCGCGCAACTGCGGGCCGTTGGAAACGATGGTGACGTGTTTGTTGATGCCGTAAGCGCCCAGCTCCGGCGCGCCGTCGCCGCTGCCGAGATGCCATTTGCCGAAGTGGCCGGTCGTATAGCCGGCTTGTTGGAGCAGCCGCGTGATCGTCGGCACCTTCGGGTCAAGCCAGTCCGGCATCGAACGCGCCGCATTCTGCTCGTGCGTCGCGAAGTGGCCGTGGACGAGATGCCGCGCCGGGTAGTGCGAGGTCATGAATCCGCACCGGCTCGGCGAACAGACGGTCGCGGCGACATAGAACTGCTTGAACCACGTGCTCTGGCTGGCAAACCGGTCGAGGTTCGGCGTCTTGACGTAGGGATGGCCGGCGAACCTCGCGTCGTTCCAGCCCTGGTCGTCGGTGAGAATGAAGATGACGTTGGGTTTCTTCTGCGCCGCAACGGCAGCGGTGAGGCAAACCGTTGCGACAAGCGCCACCACCCACCAACGTCGGCAAGACCGCGATGTTGATGCTGTCATGTTCGTTCCAGGATTGCGGGCGCGTTACTTGCCGCCCTTGAGTTTGGCGATGAGGAACTCGACGATGCTGGCGTGCTTCACGTCGGGCGCGCCGGGATAGACTAACTCGCACTCGACGCCGACGCTCTTGCACTTCTCCTGCAACTTGACGCCGTAGTTCGCCGTGTGCGTCGGGTCCTTCTGCGGCTGGCCGAGCGCGGGCGCAGCGCCGTAGATGAGATAAACCGGCGGATCGCCCGCGCTGACGTGCTCGATGGGCGAGTATTCCTTGATCCACGGCAGGACCGATTCGCGCGCGGCGAGGAACTCCGCAAACCGCGTGTCGCGCGACTTGATGTTGTTCGGGTCCATGAAGCCGAACGCGTGTCCGCCATAGCGGCTGTTGGGCGTCCATTCCTTCAACTGTTGCGGATCGAGCGAGGTCTGCGCACCGTTGACGGCGGCACACCACAGACGAGTGGACTCTCTCGCCACGAGGTCGCTGCTCTTCGGGTTGGCCATGTCCTTGTGGAACGCCAGCCACAACGACGAGCAAGCGCCCGCCGAGCCGCCCGACGCACCGATGCGTTGCTTGTCGAGGTTCCACTCGCCGGCCTTGCTGCGGACGAATTGCAGCGCCCGCGCCGCGTCGTGGAGCGGCCACTCCACCGGCGGCTTCACGCCCGCGAGCTGCGCCTGCCACGAGTAACGGTAGTTGATGGAGACGATGGAGATGCCGGCGTCGAGGAGTTTCATCATGCTGCCGACGCCGTTCTTGTCGCCCGCCACCCAGCCGCCGCCGTGGATGAAGAACAACAACGGCGTCGGCTTGGCCGACTTGGCTTTGTAGAAGTCCAGCACCTGCCGTTCGTGCGCGCCGTAAGCGACGCCGCCGAGCGTGGGCTTCGGCAGCACGACCTTGGGTTTGGCGTCAACCTTCGGTTTCGCCGGAGCGTCCGCGGCGAAGGATGGAACGACGCAGAAGGCTGCGAGGAGAAGGGTGAGTAATTTCTTCATTACTTGGCCTCCGCCTTGAGTTTCTTGATGAGATAGTCCTGCGCCGACGGGTGCTTCACGTCAGGCGCGCCGGGATAGACCAGTTCGCACTCGACGCCGACGCTCTTGCATTTCTCCTGGAGCTTCACGCCGAAGTTCGACGTATGCGTCGGATCCTTCTGGTCCTGTCCGAGCGCGGGCGGGGCGGAGAAAATCAGATAGACGGGCGGGTCATCGGAGGTGACGAGCGCGTAGGGCGAATACTCCGCGATCCACGGCAGGATGGTGTCGCGCTTGGCGAGGAACTCAGCGAACTGCGAGAGTTTCTTCGCCGGGTCGCCTTTGAAGCCAAACGCGTGGCCACCGTATTTGCTGTTCGGCGTCCACTCCTTCATCTGCTTTGGGTCGAGCGTCGTCTGCGCGCCGATCACCGCGGCGCACCAGAGGCGTGTGGATTCGCGCGCCACGGGGTCATCGCTCTTTGGGTCGGCGAGGTCGGGATGAAATGCCAGCCACAAGCTCGAACACGCGCCCGCCGAGCCGCCCGACGCGCCAATGCGCTTCTTGTCAATGTTCCACTCCGCGGCCTTGCTGCGGACAAACTGGAGCGCGCGCGCCGCGTCGTGGAGCGGTCCCTTCACCGGCGGCACCACTTTGTCCGCCGTCGCTTCCGGGATGAAGCGATACTCGACCGACACCACGGAGATGCCTGCCTTCAAACATTCGGTCAGACCGCTGACCCTGTCTTTGGTGCCGGCCATCCAGCCTCCGCCGTGGATGTAAAACAACAACGGCGTGGGTTTGTCCGACTCGGCCTTCCAGAAATCGAGCACCTGCTTCGGGTGCGTGCCATAGGCGACGTTGGCCAGCGTCGGCTTGGGTCCCGGCGGCGCCTTGGCGGCGGCTGCCTTGGCCCGCTTGTTGGACTTGGGCGCGTCGGCCGCCGAAACAGCCCCGTGCGCCCACACGAGCGCCGCACTGATCAATACACACACAATGAATACTCGCTTGTTCATCTTCATCTCCTCGTTTGAGTTTCAATTTCTAACACCGACGCCGTCCGTTCGGCGCGCGGATTTTGTGCGCCGTGTTTTCATTTCAGCGCAAAGCCTTCGCGAATCGTTCCGTCGTGGTTAATAAGCGGCTTCGGCTCCGGCACGCGACCCAGCGTGCGACAACCGGGGCCGACGCCGTCGAGGCCGAGATCGTCTTTCATCAAATTCGCCAGCGACTGGAGCTTCTTCACCATGTCGGGGTTCTCCTTGGCGACGTTAGCGGATTCGCCGATATCGGTGTCGAGGTTGTAGAGTTGCGGCTCGCTCGGTTGAGCTTGTGCCTTGGCTTTAGGCGCGGCGACACCGAGGTGCAGCTTCCACGGCCCGCTGCGGACGGCTTCCAGTTTGAAACCGCGGAAATAATAGAAGACGCCGCGAGCCGGTTGCTTGCTCTCGCCGGAAAGCAGCGGCCAGATGTCGCAACCGTCGAGTTTGCGGTCCGCAGGCAGTCGGCCGCCGGCGAGACGCACAAAGGTGGGCAGCACGTCCATCATGCCGGTGATGGCGTCACAGCTTGTGCCGGCGGGGATGCGGCTGGGCCACCACGCGAGGGTCGGAACGCGCATGCCACCTTCCCACGTCGAGCCTTTGTTGCCGCGCAATGGCGCGTTCACGGCGCGCGGCGTGCCGCCGTTGTCGGAGGTGAAGATGACCAGCGTCTTCGAATCGAGTTTCAGTTCGCGCAACGTATCGAGCACGCGGCCGACGCTCCAGTCCACTTCCTCGACCCAGTCACTGTAAATCCCGTTCGGCGACTTGCCGGCCCATGCCTTGCCCGGATAAACCGGGAAGTGGACGGCGTTGTGTGGCAGGTAGAGGAAGAATGGCTTGCCGCGGTTCACCTGGATGAACTTCACCGCTGCTGTGGTATAGCGCTCGACGATGCCCTGCTGCTCGTCCTGCTTCACGCGCGCGACGACCTTCTCATTCTCCAGCAACGGCAACGGCGGCTGGCTCATGCCGTGCAAGCCGGATTCGTCACCGGCATTACCCTTGCCGGCGTTCTTCTTCGGCACGCGAATCGGATCGCCGAGGTTGCTCTTGGAGCCTTCCGCCGCCGTGCCCATGTCGTTTGAGTAAGGAATGCCGAGGTAATAATCAAACCCCCGTCGCGTTGGCAGGAACGGCGGCTGGTCGCCAAGATGCCACTTGCCGATGCAGCCGGTCGCGTAGCCGGCCTCCTTGAGCAATTCCGCCACCGTGCACTGCTCCGGGGTGAGACCGACAGCGCCCGCGGGAAAAAGCACGCCAGGAATCGGCAGCACGCGTTTCGGATAACAGCCGGTCATGAGCGCCGCGCGCGACGGCGAACACACGGGCGCGGCGTAAAACGAAGCGAGCTTGCGTCCTTCCTTCGCCATGCGGTCGAGGTTCGGCGTGCGGTTCAGCTTCGAGCCGAACGGTCCGATATCCGCGTAACCCATGTCGTCAATGTTGATGACGATGAAGTTAGGCCTCGACGCGTCGGCTGCCGAAGCGGCCCCTAAGCCCCACGCAATCGCCGCGCTGATGCATGCACACAAAACGAATGCTCGCTTGTCCATCTTCATTGGCTCCTTTTCGATTCGACTCTTTAACACCGTCATGCTGCGCTTGGATACAGGAATTTTCCAACCGCGTCTGTGCTGCGAAGCGCGTTGCAAAGGAGAAGGCCGGTCTGGTCACAACTTTTTTACAGAAGCTCTTTTCTTGGCTTCAACAGTCCGCTAGTATTCCGCAACGCTGGATGCGACAAACATGAGAACCGTTGGCACGAAACTCCATCTTCTGCTTTTCATTCTGCCACTGCTGCTCTTGTCGGGATGCGCCATGGAGCCGGCCGACAAGGAGTTTTTCTACCGGAGCTGGACGCGCCCCAGCGGAGCCACAGCGCCCCTCCACGAACCACCACCTCAGCAGCCGCCTCCTGCCACGCCTTAATCTTCGGTGGTCCATAGCGCCGCTGACGCGCTGTTTCGGCGTTGCTCTCCATCGGCGACGGGCCTACGCTCGCGGCCGAACTTCAAATGAGTTGCAACCATGGAACTGGTCCTGATCACGCTCTTCGCCCTCAGTCCGCTTGAAAAAGTCTTCCCCGACACGCCCGTGCCATCGCCACCGGCGCAGAGCGCAGTCCTCTGGTGCGCGCGCAATGAAACCGAGTGCGCGCAGATCGCTGTCCGCAGCACTCAGGCGCTCACGGGTGCAACGGTGCGTGTCGCGCCGCTGAAACACGCCAGCGGCTGCGCGCTGCCAGCCGAAGCAATCCACTGGAACTTTGTCGGATCGATTCCGTTGAAGAAGAATACGCCGTGTGAGAACGCTGCCGCCTTGACCCGCAAAGCACCGTGCGACATGCCCGACGTATTGCTGGCAGAGCGTGTGCGCGACATCCCGGCCAACAGCACGCAGGCAATCTACCTTACCGTCACCGTGCCGAAGGACGCGCCCCATGGCCGCTACACGGGCGCGGTCACGATCATCGCCAGTGGTAAGGAGTCGTCGCTGCCGGTGGAGTTGAACGTCTGGCCGTTTACACTGCCCGACGAGCGCCATCTGTTCGTGACCAACTGGATCAACCACGGCGCGATTGCCAAGGCGCACAAGGTCGAGCCGTGGTCGGACGCGTTTTTCACCATCTATGGCGAGTATCTCGACAACATGCGTGCGCACCGGCAGAACATCGCCTGGGTGCCGTGGTCACTCATCAAAGTGACGGAGAAGAACGGCGGGCGGCTGAGTTTCGACTATGTATTGTTCGACCGCTACGTCGAGGAACTGCACAAGCACGGCGTCGCCGACCGCATCGAGATCATGTTTGTCGGTCACTTCAAAGACGGTTGGAGTGGCAAGGAGATCGCGCTCACACAACTCGAAGTGAAGGACGCGAAGACGGGCCAGCGCAAGAAACTCGAATTTGATCAAGGCCTCGCGCTGCTGCTGCACGACCTAGAGCAGCATCTGGAACAAAAAGGATGGCTCGACAAAGCCGTCATCCACATCGCGGACGAATCGTCGCAATACAACGTGCTGTCTTGGTGCGAGCAGTCGCGCCGCGTCCACAAGGCTGCGCCGCGGCTCAAGCGCATTGATGCCATCGAAGCGTCCGACTTCGGCGACGACCTCGAGGTCTGGGTGCCGAAGCTCTCGCACTTGAAGAACTGGCTGCCGCAATACCAAGCCCAGCAGCGCGCCGGCAAGGAGCTGTGGTTCTACATCTGCTGCCACCCGACCGGCGGCTATTATCCGAACCGCTTCCTCGACTACCGTCTCGGCATGGTGCGGCTCATCCACTGGCTCAACGCCGCTTACGACCTCGCGGGCTACCTGCATTGGGGTTGGTGCGCATGGAAGAGCGACGACCCGTTCGGCACGCCACCGGACACATTGCCGCCGGGTGACACGCACACGGTCTATCCCGGCCCCGACGGCCCATTGAACTCACTTCGCTGGGAAGCGCAACGCGACAGTCTCGAAGACTTCGAGTATCTCTGGCTCCTCACGCAGCGGATGAAGGACGTGAAGCAAAAGCTCGGCAAGGTCGCTGCGGAGTTCGATCCCGCCGAGCGCGGCAAGGACTTCTGCCGGCGGCTGGTCCGCGATTTTGCGGACGTGACGAGCGACCCGCGCGAAATCGAAGAGACACGCCGGGCGCTTGCGGCCGAGATCATCGCCGCGCCACAGGAGCCGCTGGTGATGTGGACGACGCGCCCGGCGGAATGGAGCGAGTTGGTGCCCGGCCCGATCGCCGTCGAAGTCCACGGTGCCGTCCAACCCGGCACAACAATCAAGGGTCTGAACGTGGTCATTGAGCCTAGCGGACGTTTTCGAGGCGTCACGCACCTGTCGGCCAAACACTCGAAGATTGAGTTGACCTTCACGCACGGGGGCGCAACCAAGACGCTTGTGCGGCAGTTCCGGGTGCGCACCGCACTGGCAACGGCGAAATGACGGAGCGTAAGCTTTCACCAAAAAGACTGAACCAATGAAAACATTCGCGACGATTCTGTTGGCGCTCGCTTCATGCGTCGCCGCCCTGTCGGCGGGCGGCGGAAGCGCAGCGTTCCATTACGACTTCGAGAGTGGATCGGAGGTTGGCAACTACCCGGAGCTATCGTTCAAGGATGTCGAAGCCGTCGTCGTCGCGCCGGGAGCGAGCGGGAGCGGCCATGCGTTGCGCTTTCGCAACCTCACGCCCGGCCGCTACGCGCAAGTCACCATCAAGCGGCCGTTCCCGTTGCAGAAGAACCTCGTGCTGTCGTTCGACCACCGCGAGGAGATCGAAGCGGGCGGCGAAGCGAGCTACCTCGGCGTGCTCTTCTACGACACCGCTGGCAAGTCGTGGTTCAACAGCGACGACTTCGGGCCGAAGTGGAAACACACCGAGATCGTGCTCGGCGAGATGCGCAGTTCCAACGGCGGCGTGCTCGCGCTCGGCAAGGTGATGGAGCGCATCAATCTCTACAGCCGCTCCAAAGGCGACACGAAGGCCGTCATGACCGTCTGGCTCGACAACATCACGTTGCGTGTGCAGCCGCCGTCATCGCGCCAAAGCGACGAAGTGCGCACGTCCACGTCGAACCCGCCGTTCTTCAACTGGCCGCGCGCCAAGGGTGAGACAAAGCTCCAGTATTCGACCGACCCGGCCTTTCCCGACGCGAAGACCACGACCGTCGCCGTCGCGCAGAACTTCCACACGCCGCCGCAGTCGCTCGCGCCGGGGCTGTGGCATTGGCGCATCTGGACGTCGTCGGAGTTGAGCGAAGGCTGGTCCGAGACGCGGCGCGTCAACATCGTGCCGGAGGCGCACCGTTTCATCACCGAGCCGGTGCCGGTGCCGAAAATCGCCGCGTCGCCGCGCCCGCGCGTGATTGACCTCGACGCCGCGCGCAAGGAACACGCCGGCAAGAATCCCACCGCGTTGGTAAAGTTGGCGGAGAAGATCCATCGCAGCGGCGTGCCAAGCGACCCGCCACGTTACGCGCCGGGCAATCCCGACTGGCCCACGTGGATTGACTGGTATGGGAAGGTCCACGGCGGCATCACCAGCCGCACGGGCCGGAAGCTACAGCAGATCGCCCAACTCGCCGCGCTCACGCGCGACCCACAGGTCATTGCGTGGACCAAAGAGATGGTGTTCGCCGCCGCCGCGTGGAACCCGAAGGGCGGCAGCGCGATGGAGGTTGGCGACATCGGCGCGCAACATCTGCTCCGTGGCCTGAGTTGGTGCTACGACGCGCTTCATGACGACCTCACGGCTGAGGAGCGCGCGAAGCTGCGGGCCGTCATCGTCGAACGCGCGGAGCAGTTCTGGACTCGGCTGAATCCTTTCCGCAGCAACGAGTGCAACAACCACGCATGGCTCCAGACGCTCGCGATGGCCGAAGCCGGCTTCGTCCTGATCGGCGAGCATGACGAGGCTGCCGCGTGGGCGGAGTTCTCGCGCCAGCTTTACCTCGGCCGCTTCCTCTGCTGCCTCGGCTACCAGGGCGACAACAACGAAGGCATTGGCTACTGGGGATACGGCCTCCTGTTCGTGATTGATTACGGCGATCTGATGAAACACGTCTGCGGCATTGATCTCTTCAAGCATCCGTGGCTGAACCAGACGGCACGATTCCCGATGTATTGCGCGCCGCCGAACGCGTGGGCCGTCAGCTTCGCCGACACCGCCAAGCCGAACCACAGCGTCCGCGGCCCCGCCGAGCAGCGCCAAGTCCGCGACCTCGCCGTCCGCACGCGCGACCCCTACACGCTTTGGTATAGCGGCGCGACCAATGCCGTGGACGGCCTCGCGCCGAAGCCGCCAACCGACCTGCCCCAGTCTATCCACTACCGCCATATCGGCTGGGTCATCTTCAACACCTCGCTCGCCGACGGCTTGGAGAACTCCACGTTCGCGATGCGGAGCGGACCGTTCTACGCTGGCCACCAGCACGACGACCAGAACGGCTTCGTCATCCACGCCTACGGCGAGAAGCTCGCGATAGATTCCGGCTACTACGATTGGTATGGCAGCCCGCACTTCAAGGGCTACTCCACGCTCACCCGCGCCCACAACGCCATCCTCGTCAACGGCAAGGACCAGGCCCACATGCAGAAGGGCGCCGACGGCCGCATCGCCGCCTACTTCGATTCGCCCGCCTACGGCTACACCGTCGGCGACGCGTCGAACCCTGCCGTCTATCTCGGCCAGCTCAAACGCTTCGACCGCCGCGCGCTGTTCATCAAACAGGGCTTTGTCGTCATCCACGACCTGCTGCAATCGAGCGACGCGCCCGCGCGCTACGACTGGTTGCTCCACACCGTCGCGCCCATCGAGACCGATGCTAGTTCTCAGTCGTTCGCGCTCACTTCCGGCAAGGCCGCGCTACGCGGCCGTTTCCTTTCTCCCTCAAAGCTCGCGATGTCAGTGACCAAAGGCTATCCCGTCGAGCCGGTGGACGGCTACAGCACGCGCCCCGTGCCGCCGGAGAAATACGCGCACGAGTGGACGCTGACGGCCACTCACACCGCTTCGGCCATGAACGAAGACATCGTGACCGCCATGCAAATCCGCCGGCTCGCGCCCGCCACCGAGCCAGAGGCTCGCATGGAGTCACTGAAAGCCGCCAATGCGTTCGGCGTCCGCATCGTCGCGGGCGGCGACACGCACATCATCCTCTTCCGCCAGCGCGACGCGAAAGGTGCCATGAGCGGCGGTGATCTGGAAAGCGACGGCGACGTGGCGGCCGTTCACTATGACTCGCAGAGCGGCGTAGTGCGGAGCGCGTTTGCCGCCGGAGCCACGCGGCTGCGTTTCCGCGGCAAAGAATTGTTCCGCAACGCAACACCAACCGACTGGTCACTGCCCGCCGAAAGGAAATGAACCCATGAAAATACTCGCAACAGGTTTACTGGCGCTCGGCCTCGCCGCGCCTTGTTTTGCCGACGTCACACTCAAGCTCACCGACGCCACTGTCACGTTGAACGAGCGCGGCTGCGTCACCTCGCTGCGCGCCGCCGACAAACACGAATACGCTCCGCCCGGCGCGCCGCCGGCGTTCGAGGCGACCGTGGACGGCAGCTTGCTCCAGCCGAGTTGTGTCTCGCGCAAGGCGAATAAGCTGCTGGTGGAGTTTGGCGAGCGCGGCCGGCTCCAGTTCACCATCACCGAGGGTCGCGGCTTCGCTTTTCTGAAGCTGACCGAGATGGCGATCAGCGGGAACGTCGAGCGGCTCCAGTTGTTTTGCCTGCCCGTCAACGGCCCGAAGAAAGTCGGCGGCACCATCAACGCCTGCTACGACGAGCGGTTCGCGACAGCGGTTATGGGCACCGAGATCAACGTCCGCCCGCGTCTGCTCGGCGCGCGCGGCGCTGTCGGGGACAACAAAGGCTGCACACACTTGTTCGAGCAGGTTGCCGGCGAAGCCAAACACGGCAGCCGCGCCGCGCGGTTCACCGCCGAGAGCAGTCGCGACGACAATGCCGGCTGGAGCGTCATCGGTCGCTCGTTTGCAAAACCACTTGATCTGAGCGGCTGCACGGGGTTGCGCGCGTGGGTCCACGGCGACGGCAGCGGCCAGTCGCTGAAGATACAATTGACCGACGGCAAAGGCGGCTATCGCGACAACTGCGCGAAGATTGATTTCACCGGCTGGCGGCAGGTGACGATCACCAAGCCGGCGCTCAACACGCTGCGCCACGACCATGTCTCGCATGTGAGCTTCTACTTCAACTCGCTACCGGCGAAGAAAAAGGTCGTCTGCCTGCTCGACCATGTCGAAGCCGTGGTCGGCGAGAACAAGACGGTGCTGCTGGAGGATTTCGAGGATGCCTCGTCGGAACTTTGGCCGATGGTCGGCATGAGGCTTTACGCCGAGACGACGAAACAGTTTGGCGTCGAGCCGGCCGGCGTCGGCGTCATCGCCTGCCCGCGCGCGCAGTTCGAAAAGACGATCGAGCGTTTCGAGCGCGCGTCGGGGTTGCCAAGTCCGCGCGTGGATGACGTCTGGGCCAAGACCTCGCCGGCGGTGAAGCGCTCCTATCTCTTCATCACCAACTTTGCCGAGAAGGACGCTGAAGACGTGATCGCCTTTGCCAAGCGCGGCCACTTTGACGCCATCCTGATCGGTCAGGAGTCATGGTGCGCCTCCACCGGCCACTACGTGATCAACACGAAGAACTTCCCGCGCGGCCTCGACAGCCTCAAGGCGACCTTCGCGCGGCTGAAACGGGCCGGCTTTAAGGTTGGCCTGCATTACCTCGCGCCCTCGATCTATCCGCCCGACCCGTATCTGACGCCCGTGCCCGACGCGCGGCTGGTGCGCGACGCGTCGGCGGAACTGGCAGCCGACGTGGACGCTAAGGCGACGTTCATCCCGACGATCGCCGCGCCGGAGAAGTTTCCCGCCGAGGATGGCGGCTACGACGGCGATGGCGCGGTCATCCAGATCGGCAACGAACTGATCCGCTACACCGAGCGTTCGATGAAGCCACCGTTTGGTTTCACCGGCTGCGCGCGCGGCCTTCACGGCACCGCGGCGGCGGCGCACTCGCGCGGCGAGAAGCTGACGCATTTGCGGAAAAGCTACGGCTACTTCCTCTTCGACATGGACACGACGCTCATCAACGAGGTCGCCGACAACCTCGCCCGCGTCGTCAACGCGCTCAACGCCGACATGGTTTATTGGGACGGCTCCGAGCGGCTGCAAGGCGACCACGCTTACTACAACGCCAAGCTCCAGAAGGCGTTCTACGACCGGTTCAAGAACAAGAACATGCTGATCCAGGGCAGCAGCCACAGCCATTACTCGTGGCACATCCACGCGCGCTGCGCCTCCGCCGACGGCCACGGCGACCTCAAGGGCTACCTCGACGAGCGCACGCCGGCGTTTGCACCTTATTATTTCGGGAACCTCATGCCGCTCGATATCGGCTGGTATTACGTCTATGACGTGCAGGCGACGGTGGACCAGTTCGAGTATGTGCTGAACAAGTCGCTCGGCTTCGATTCCTCCATCTCGCTGCAAACCTCGCCGAAGCACATCCGCGAGCATCCTTATGTGGACGTCATCGTGGACCTCATCGGCGCCTACGAGCGGCTGCGGCTCGGCGGCAAAGTGCCGGAGGAAACGCGCGCCAAGCTTCGCGTGCCGCAGCGTGACTACCGCCTCATGCGCGACGGCCGCGGGCAGACGTTGCAGCGTGTGATCTACGAACCGTGGCGCGACATCGTCGCGCTCGACGGCAAAACCAACGTTTGGGAAGCCGTCGTGACTGAAGGCCCCTGCCGCGTCGGCGTGGAAATCCAGGTGCCGACCGGCCAATGGGCCGCGCCGGGGCCGTCGTATCGCTCGGCGAAGTCGCTCTCGCTGGAAAATTTCAGCGACCCGCATTGCTACGACAAGATACGCAACACGTTCCCCGGCGTGACGCAGAACTTTGAGATTGTCACGTCCGGCGGTGTCGAGGGCCGGCCATTCGCAGTTTATTCCGCCAGCAGTCCGTTCCGCCACGGTTGGTCGGTCGTCGGGCGCAGCTTCAGCACGCCGCTCGACATCTCATGGCACAAAGGCATCGGCTTCTGGCTGCGCGGCGACGGCAACGGCGCGCAGTTCAAGCTGCAACTCCACGACGGCAAAGGCGCCGCCGATTACTACATCCCCAACAACTATACCGGCTGGCGCTACCACCAACTCGCGCGGCCGGCAAAGGACGCGATAGACTACAGCCGGCTCTCGGCCCTCCACCTCTATTATAATAGCCTGCCCGCCAAGACGAACGTGACATGTGCCATCTCCGGCCTGCGCGCGTTGCCGGCGCTCGACGAGCCGGCGCTCATTGACCCCGTGTTCGAGATCGCCGGCCAGAAGCTTACCTGGCCCGTGACGCTCCTCTCCGGCCAGACGTTCACCTACTGGCCCGACGAAGGCGTGCGGATCAGCATTGGCGAGAAACACGGCCCGATCGTGCGATTTGAATTGCCGACGACGATCACACTGCCGCCGGGTCGGCACGCCGTGCGATTCACTACGGCGTCGCCGCTGACCGCACTGCCCAGCGTGCGCCTGACCTTGCAGCCGGCGGAGCGACTGCCCGTGACGAAATCGGGAAAGACGAAATGAAGATTAAGCAATTCGCGTTTGTGTTGCTTGCAACAACGACGGCGTTTGCCGATCGCGCTGCGGACGATGCGGTGTGGGAAACCATCCGCATCAAACAGGAACGACCGCTGCTGATGGAGACAGCACTGGCGAGCAATGGCGCGGCTGCTGCGGTAATCGTGCCGGCGGAAGGCGAGCCTTGGAACGGCGCAGCGGCGAGGCTGCAAGCGGCCATCGCAGCGAAGACCGGCGTCACGCTGCCCATCGTCGCGCCAGCGAAAATCACCGACGCGGATTGGGCGGGGCGTAATCTTATCGTCATCGGCAATCTGCTGAACAATCCCGTCTTCGCCCGGCTCTATTTCAACTACTTCGCCTGTGCCGACGCTGCTTACACCGGAAACGGTGGCTATGAGTTGCGCTCCATCCACGACCCGTGGGGCACTGGCCACAACGCCATCGCGTTTGGCGCGCATGACGCTGCGGGACTGGAGGCTGGTATGGCGAGGTTCATTGCGCTCATTGACGAGCACGCGAAAAACGGCGAACTGAAGCTGGGGCGGTTGATGGAGTTAAAGCTGACGAAGAAAGGCCGCCGCGCGCCGTTGGAGCTGAAGCTCACGGCGAAAGAAATCGCCGACCGCAAGGAGGCCATCGCCAACATCTACGCCCGCCCCGGCACCGAGCGCGGCGCGGCGCACCAGATGATCAAGTTCGCAATGCTCTATCACCGCACCGGCGACCCCGGCTGGCTGGAGTTGTATCGCGACGCGATGCGCCAACACATCAACTACTACGCCACCAACGAATACATCCTCCAAGAAGGCCCGCGCCGCTACGACCGCGATTTCCGTGACAGTTGGGCCTACGGCATGGTCATCGCGTGGGACCTCGTCGAGGAAGCGCCCGGTTGGAGTGACGAGGAACGGCTCAAGCTCACCAACCACGTCCTGCGGATGGTGTGGGAGTCGAACCTCTACCAGCATTGGGACCGCCCCGCCTCCGTCGCAGCTTGGCGCAAGTTCGACAGCATCACGCACAATCACCACACGTGGCCCGGTCTTGCCGACCTGTTCGGCGGCTGGTTCTTCTCGCGCCACTACAAGCTGCCGGTGGCCAAGGACTGGCTCGACATCGGGCTGGGCATGTTCCGCTCGTGCTCGCGAAGCTCCAAACCTTGGGAGGACAGCGCGGGCTATCAGTGGATTCCGCAGCGGCACGTGCTCATGTATGCGCTCGCGTCGGGCGACCGCACGTTCATCGAACAAAGCCACGCCGCGCAGACTGGCAAGGCGTTGCTTCAGGCGCTCGACAGCCTCGGCCGCCAACCCGCGTGGGGCGATTGCGGGGGGTTCACGTCGGTGTCGGGGATGCCGGAATTGCTCTGTGCGCTGGAATACGCCACCGGTGACGGACGTTATCGCTGGGCCATTGAGTGGCTCGGCGAGGACGCGCGCGATGAGATGCAGGCCCCTTTCTGGACCAACGTCGCGCCGAAGCGGCCCGACGACCTTGTCGGCGTTGCCGTCACGCGCCTGCCAAAGCTGCACTACGACCTCTTCGGCCGCTCCGGCCGCCCTGACATCTGGCAGGCACCGAACCTGCCGTTCGAGGAGACGTTCGACAAACTCACGCTACGTAGCGGTTGGGAGACGGACGACGATTACCTGATGCTCGACGGCACCGCCGCCGGTTCGCATGGCCACCTCGACGGCAACTCCATCATCGCCTTCACCGCCGCGGGCGCGCAGTGGCTCGTGGACGCCGAATACATCCGCCGCATCCCGAAGTATCATTGCGGCGTCACCGTCCTGCGCGACGGCGTTAGCGCGATCATGCCGCCGAGCGCGCGGCTCGACCAGGCCGTCTGGACCAACAACACCGCGCGCGTCCGCACGACGATGCCGCACTACAACGGCATCACGTGGACACGCAACATCGTCTTCGTCCCGAAGCGCCACGTCACCGTGATTGACGAACTCACCGCCGAGCAGCCCGGCGACTACAGCCTGCGTTGCTGCTGGCGCGTGGCCGGCGAGTGCGCGCTCGACGGCGACACGCTGCGCGCGCAGCAGCGCGAGACAGGCTTCACGCTGCGCAACCTCAGCGGCCAGCGGCAGGAACTCGTCTACATCAAGGACTTCGCGGGCCTGCCGATTCACCAGCTTTACCAGCGGCAGAGCGTCCGGCTTCGCGCCGGCGAGACGGTTCGCTTCGTGAACGTCTTCGGCGCGTCGAAGAACGGCCCGCCGAATCTCGACGCACGCGACTTTGCGCCCGCAACGCCGGTAGCCAAAACAAAACCAGAACAAGCGATGGCTGGCGCGAAGCCGCTGCAAACGCTCTGGCGCTTCGCCGACTTTCCGGTGACGCCGCGTCCGCTGAAGGTTGCTGCGATCCGCTCCGACCCGCCGCCGCGCGAGGCTTACAGCCCGCTGGAGAAGCTGATTGATGGCGCGTCCAACGGCTCAACAACCTCCTGCATGTTCATGCCCGGCAAGACCGCGACCATCACGCTCGATCTCGGCGCCTCGCAACGCGTGCGCGAGGTCCGCGTCAAAGCCTGGGAGAAGCATGACGGCTGGAAGACGAAGCGCCTCGTGCTGAGCCTCAGCAACGACGATTTCAAGCAAAACATCCGCGCAGTCGGCGAGTTGCCGGAAACCGACACGCTGTCGTTCGGCAGCAACGTCAACACCATCCGCGCCGCGTCGCCCGACCAAACCGCGCGCTACGTCCGCATCACCGGCGAACCTGCGACCGCAAAGGCAACGGTCTATCTCGCCGAAATCGAAGTGCTCGGTGAGACGCCGGGCGAGAAAGCGAAGCTCGTCGCGCTGGCATCGGCCGACCTCGATGGCGACGGCGAAAGCGACACGCTAGTTGGCACTGCCGGCGGCGACATTGTCGCGTTGAGCGCGTCGGGCAAGAAGCTGTGGCAAATGAAAGTGGACGGTGCGGTGACGGCACTCGCAGCGGGCGTTCTCGACAAGAGCGGCAAACCGTCGGTGATCTACGGCACCGATCAAGCGACGTTCGGCGTGCTGGCGGCCGACGGCGGCAAAGTGGCCGACGTGAAACCGCCGATGTATCGCGGCGTGCCGAGCCGTGTGCGGACGATCACGCTCGCTGATCTCGACGGCAACGGCACGCAGGAGATTGTCATCGGCTGCGACAGTTGGCAATACATGGCCTACTCGCCGGCGCTGAAGCTCGTGTGGAAGACGGTCTATTACGCCCACGGCGCGACGGTCGGCCACGTGGCTGACCTCGACGGCGACGGCAAGCCAGAGGTTATCGCCGGCAACGCCTACTACAGCCTCCAGATTCTCAATCATCGCGGCAAGCTCGTCGGCAGCGCCTCGTCGTTCGGCCCGGAGCAAACCGCCGTGACCTCCGGCGACTTGCGCGGCGACGGCAAACGCGCGGCGATTCTCGGCACCGATGGCGGCGCGGTGCTCGCCTTTGACGCGAAAGGCAGCAAGCTCTGGGAAGCCAACGTCGGCGACCGCGTGACGACGCTGCGCTGCGACATCGTTGCCGGCAAACCGCGCATCATCGCCGCGTCGGAGAGCGGTTACGTCTGGGCGATCGACGCGGCGGGCAAGCCGATCTGGAAGCGCGACCTTGGCGAGCCGGTCAAACGCCTCGCCCGCGACGGCGACGTTTACATCGCCGCAGCGTCGGCCAACGGCATCGTGCGCTTGTCGCTGGACGGAGAAGTCGAAGCAGTTGCGTCCACGCCCGCGCCCGTGATTGACTTGGTCGTCAGCAATGGTCAAGTCATCGCGCTGCTGGCTGACGGCTCGGCCTGTGGCGCTGCAACTACTCGTTAGGAACACAGACATGAAAACACTGACTCGCAGAGATTTTCTGAGAACTTCGACGGTTGCGGGATTGGCGCTTGGCATGCCAAGGCTCGCAACCGCCGCCGACACGAGCAGCAAGATTCGCATTGCCGTGGTCGGGCTGGGCGGAATCAATATCGTCGGCGGCGTCGGCGGACGAGGACGGCAGCTCATCAAAAGCTTCCTCAAAGTTCCGGGAGTGAAGATCGCGGCGCTGTGCGACGTGGACAGAACGATCCTCGATGACGGGGCGAAGCAGTTCAAAGAGCGCGGCGAGAGTGTTGCCACGCACACCGATTTCCGCCGCGTGCTCGACGACAAGAGCATTGATGCCGTGGTGCTGGCCACACCGAACCACTGGCACGCGCTGGGGACGATTTGGGCGTGCCAAGCTGGCAAGGATGTTTATGTCGAGAAGCCGTTCTCCTACAACATCTGGGAAGGCCGCCAGATGGTCGCCGCTGCCCGCAAATACAAGCGCATCGTCCAGGTCGGCACGCAGCGCCGCTCCAGCACGGTGCTGCCCGTGGCGTTCGACTACCTGCGCAGCGGCCAGATCGGTGCCATTCGTTTTGCGCACGCGCTCGTATTCCGCGCGCGGAACAACATCGGCAAGGTCAGCGCGCCGACGCCGGTGCCTGAGACGGTGGACTACAACCTCTGGTGTGGCCCGGCACCGAAGATCCCGCTCATGCGCAAGCAACTGCACTACGAGTGGCACTGGGTCTGGCCCACCGGCAACGGCGAGATGGGCAACAACGGCGTTCACATGACCGACATCTGTCGCTGGGGGCTGGGATTGAATCAGCCACCACCGCGCGCGATGAGCATCGGCGGGCGGTTTGCGTTCAACGACGCGGGCGAGACTCCGAACACACAAGTCGCGATCTTCGATTACCAGCCGGCACCGATCATCTGCGAGATCCGGAATGTGTCCAAGAACACCGAGCCGAAAGCGCCGAGCACGCTGGGCAAGTTCCGCGGCAGCGCCAGCGGCATCGTGATCGTGTGTGAGGGCGGCTACTTCGCTGGTGACTACACCAGCGGCGCGGCATTCGACAAAGAGGGCAAGAAAATCAAAGACTTCCAGGATGGGAGCAAAACCGGCGCAATCGAAGTCTCCCACTTGGCCAACTTCATCGCCGCCGTTCGCAGCCGGAAAGCCGATACGCTGGCCGCCGAAGCTTCCGTGGGCCACGCCTCCGCCGCCTGCTGCCACATGGCGAACATTTCCCACCGCATCGGCAAGCAATCGTCGTCCGATGAGATTCGAGAGAGAATCCGTTCCAACAGTGAGATGCTGGACGCCTTCGAACGGTGCCGCGAGAACCTGCGCGAGAACGGCGTTGATCTTGGCGTCACGCCGGCGGTGCTTGGGCCGTGGTTGGCGTTCGACGCCACGCAAGAGCACTTTGTCGGCGATTTTGCGGATCAAGCCAACGAACTCTCCAAGCGTAAAGACCGTGCGCCATTCCTCGTGCCGACGATGGTGTGACAAGCCCAACCGGCCATGATCCCAAAAATGGAAAAACCGTGAAAAATGTCATAGACTACTGCGTGGCGGACATGTAGAGTCCGCGGCTCAACTTTGCTAAAGAAATGGCAGTAAGGAGAAAAACATGTCAGAACTGATAAAGAAACTTGTGGTGCCGATCAGCGTTATCTTGGCGCTCATCGGCGTTGTGTTGGCTTGGTCCCGTGGCAGCGCCCATGCTCAGCTCTTGGATGAGGCACGCACGCTCTCGGTGCAGGTCAACCAGATGCAGTTCCGCCAGACGGTCTATCAACGGCTGGCGCAAGAGCTGCTCGTTTACAGCCAACGGCAGCCGGCGATTGATCCCGTGCTCGTTGCCTTCGGTTTGAAACCCGCGCCGCCGCAGCCGGCTGGCCAACAACCGGCCGCGTCACAGCCGGCCCGTCAAACCACCCCGTCCACCTCCGCCCCGCGCAACCGCTAATTGGAATAGAACCATGAGCCAACCCAATTTCAAGTCATCGGAAGAATTGCCGATTCTCGGCATCAGCATCGCCGTTCTCGCCATCCTTGTGTTTATCCTGAGCTGGCGCGTCGGCTCGTATATCTCGTTGCAAAACGCGAACCTCGACAGCAGCATCCAGAACATGAAGCGACAGGTCGAGCAGGGCCAGCCGATTGACCAGAACTTCATGCGTTTCCGCGATACGTTGATGCAATACGTCCAGCAGACCAAGGACGTGAACGTGGTGCGCCTGCTGGCTGCTTACGGTGTTGTTCAGGTTCAACAAGCGCCGGCACAGGGAGACCAACCGGCCGCGCAGGGAGCTGCGCAAGGAGCTGCACAAGCACCGGCGCAGCAGCCAGCCGCGCCGTCGAAACCGGCAGCACAGCCCGCTCGCTAAGAAAGCCTTGTAGCAGAGCTTTGGGCGATTCGTATCCGCGAACGGCGGGTGGATTGTATCCGCGCATCTTCGGCTCCAACTTTCCCGTCGACGGGCCGGCGAAGGAGGTGCGGCCGAAGAACTCTGCAAAAGGTTGTTCCACCTGTCGCGCGGCTACGCTAGTATTCTGCGGACGTGACGGATCAACCCAACGACATTCCAGGCTACGAGATCCTGGCCAAGATCGGCGAAGGCGGACGCGGCACCGTTTACCGCGCGCGCCAGTTGTCGTTGGACCGGCTTGTGGCCGTTAAGATCCTCGCTCCGGAACTCGCCTCCGACGCCGAATACACGTCCAAATTTCTCCAGGAAGCCCGCGCCGCCGCCAAACTCAGCCATCCCAACATCGTTCAAGCCATCGAAGCGGGCGTCCATCACGACATCTGGTATTTCGTCATGGAACTGGTCGAGAGCGGTTCGCTCCACGAGCGGGTGACCAGCGTCGGCAAGTTCTCCGAACAGGAAACGCTCGACGTCGCGCAACAGATGGCGCAGGCGCTCGACTTCGCATGGCGACGCGCGCATTTGATCCATCGCGACATCAAGCCCGCCAACATCCTCCTCTCCTCTGACGGCCGCTCCAAGCTCGCCGACCTCGGTCTCGCACAGCGCCACGGGGCACCCGCAGACAAGAGCGGCTTCACCGAAGGCACGCCGCAGTATTGCGCGCCTGAACAATGCCGCGGCGAGCCGAACCTCGACATCCGCACCGACCTCTACTCACTCGGCGCTACACTCTACCACCTCATCTGCGGCCGCCCTCCATTCGATGGCGACAACCCGGCCGTGGTCATGGGCAAGCAAATCACCGATTCACCGACCCCACCGCACAGCCTCAACCCGCAGATCTCGCCCGCGCTCGAAGCGGTCATTCTCAAGCTGCTCGCCAAGGATCCGGCTCAGCGATTCCAATCGCCAGCCGATCTTCTGAAGGAACTGGACCACCTCCTCGCACCCCAGCGCGCCGAGCCACCTGTAGCTGCACTCGCCAACACCGGCCGTCGTCGCATCGTGGCTCTCGGTTCTGCCATCGCGCTCGCTGTGGTCATCGTGATCGGCGGTGCCGTTGCTTTGTTCAAAGGGCAGGCTCCCAGCGGGAAAACAAAGGCCGCCACCAAGTCGAAGAGCGGCATCGCCCGAAAAACACCCGGTGTCCTCCACGCGCCAGCGACCTCCATCAGCACGCAAGGCACTGCCGCGCTCACTCCCCAGCCCCCGCCGCCTGTTCCGGCAACCAGCGCACCGCCTCCGCCCGGTCCCACCAACGAGGAAGTGCAAAAACTTCTCGCCGACGTTGCCGCGCTCGTCAAGAACTCCAAATTTGCCGACGCGGAAACTGCGCTCCAGAAGGCGCAGGAACGATGGAAGGACGCGCCGCTCCAAGTGCGGGTGAAAATCGAAAACGTCGGGCAGGAAACCCAGACGGCTCGTGCCGCCTACGAAAAAAAAATGGCTGACGAAGCCGCCGCCAAGGCCGCCGCCGAAACCGCGCGGCGCGAACAAGCTGAGACCCAGGCTCGTGCCCTCATCGAGCCGACCGGAGGATGGGCGCGGACGTTCTACCTCGAATACGCCTGCCAATACATGGCCGCCCAGATTGCCAAGGCCACGGACGCCGACGTTCGCGCGCGGCTTCAGGCCCGTGCCGCCGAACTGCAACTGCTCGCCGAACTGAAGAACCACCTGATCGCGGAGATCGGCAAAGGTTTGCTGCCCGCGCGCGCTTTCACCCTCGTGCGCGGTCGAACGCTCCAAGGCAGGCCCGTCAAAGCCACCGCCGACAGCATCAGCATCGCCGTCGGTGCCGGCACTATTGCACTGCGCTGGAGCGACCTCACCGAGCCGACCATCTACGTCATGCTCCAAGCCAGCGCCACCGCGCAACACGGCCGCGCCCTTGCCGCGCTGGCCCTTTACGCTTGGGAAACCGGCCGGGCCGACGACGCCAAAGGTTACTACGACCAGGCCAAGACCGCCCTCGGCGACCAACTCCCCGAACCGGTCCGACAACGCGGGGAAGCGCCACCGGCGACCTGATCGGTATTCGAGATTAGAATTTCGTTGCGAAGGATGGCCGAACGATTTCTAAACTCCAAAGCCTGATGAAACGCTGGCTTCTCTACATCGCCGCTGCGTGGGCGTTCCTCGCGCTGACTTGGTGGGTCTGCGAGCGGCTGTTGATGTCCGACGAAAAACGCGTGTTGCTACAGGTCGAAACCCTTGCGCGGCTCGTCGAGTCCGGCAACCTCTTCACGCTCGATGATGCCATCGCCGCCGACTATCGCGACGACTGGGACAACGATAGACGCACCCTGATCCTAGCCGTCCGCACGCTGCGGCAACATTACCGCGACCTCGAAATCCATCTGGGTCGCGCCGTTGTCCGCGTCAGCGGCGCCACCGCCACCGCCGACTTGCGCGCCCGCGTCACCGGCCGCGCCGACGGCGACACGCAGACCGAAGGCGAACGCGGCGAGTATCGCCTCACCTTCCACCGCGTCGAAAAAGAGTGGAAGCTGAGCCGTGTCGCGCGCAAGGAGCCGGCGCCGTGACGCCGCGATCCACCTCGGCTTTCCCGGTGGAAACGAAGTTTGCCTGCACCACGCGGGAAATTATGGCAGGATACCGTTCATGAAACTCGTCCACTGCTTGTTCATCTGTCTGGCGACCGCAGCGTGCGCGGCGTCACCGCGCCATGTCGTCGTCAGCGCGCGCGTCGAGCCGGCGGTGGCGCGGGCGGGCGAAACGGTGAAGCTCATCGTCACCACCGTCGTGGACGAAGGCTGGCACCTCTACTCGCTCACCCAGAAGCCCGGCGGCCCCGAAAAGACAACGATCACATTGGTGGACAACGCTATCGTGGAAAAAACCGGTGCGTTCACCGGTCCGCCGCCGAAACGCGTGCGCGACACGGCGTTTGACATGGATGTCGAGCAGCACGAGGGCAAGGTGGAGTTTGTCGCGCCGCTGGCGCTGAAAGCGGGCGCGGCGTCGGGCAAACAGAAGATCGAGGGCAAGATGCGCTTCATGCTCTGCAACGCACAGAGCTGTCTGCCGCCAATGAGCGTGACGTTCGCGGCGGAATTCGCCATCGAGCCGGGCGCGCCGCGAGCGGAGTTTGTAGTGGCAGCCGTCTCGGCCGCGGTGCCTCCGTCCGTCGCGCCGGAAAAGTTCGGCGGCCAGGCCGACGGGCTGGGCGGGCTGATCCTGCTGGCGATCATTTCCGGCCTCATCTCGCTGCTGACGCCGTGCGTGTTTCCGATGATACCGATCACCGTGAGCTTCTTCACCAAGGAAGCCTCGCACGACCGGCGGCGCGCGCTGAAGCTCGCGGCGGTTTACGGCCTCGGCATCGTGGCGACGTTCACGCTTGTCGGCGTGGTGCTCACGCTGCTACTCGGTGCGGGCAGCGCCAACAAATTTGCCGCCAGCCCGCTCGTGAACATCGGCATCGGCCTGCTTTTCGTCGCGTTCGCGCTGAGCCTGTTCGGGTTGTTCGAGTTCCAACTGCCGTCGTCGTGGATTGACGCGGCCCAATCGCGCACCGGCGCGGGCACGGTCGGCGCGATGTTCATGGCGCTGGTGTTCACGCTGACGAGCTTCACCTGCACCGCGCCGTTCATCGGGCCGCTGCTGGTGGCGATCACGCAAGGCGCGTGGTTCTGGCCGCTCGTCGGCATGAGCGTGTTCAGTGCGACGTTCGCGGCGCCGTTTGTGCTGCTGGCGCTCTTTCCGAGCTGGCTCGCGCGCCTGCCCAAGAGCGGCGGCTGGCTCAACTCCACGAAGGTCGTGATGGGCTTCCTCGAACTCGCCGCGGCGATGAAATTTCTCAGCAATGCCGACCTGATCTGGAACTGGGGCGTGTTCACAACGCCGGTGGTGCTGGCAAGCTGGGTGGTGCTGGCAGTGCTGACCGGCCTCTACATCCTCGGCAAAGTCCGGATGCCGCACGAGGAGCCGGTGGAGAAGGTCGGCGTCGCACGATGGTTGTTCGGTCTCATGTTTCTGGCGCTCGCGCTGGTGATGGCGCCGGGCTTCTGGAAAATCGCGCCGCCGAACCTGATTGATTCCTATCTGCCGACGCCGATCGCGCTGAACCACAAGGACCAACTGAGCTGGGGCGACAACTACAAAGCCGCGCTGGCGCAGGCGAAGACCGAGGGCAGGAAGGTGTTCATTGATTTCACCGGCTACACATGCACGAACTGCCGCTGGATGGAGATCAGCATGTTCCCGGAGACGGAGGTCTCGGCGACGCTCCAGAAATTCGTCCGCGTGCGGCTCTACACCGACGGCGGCCCGCACGGCCAGGAGAACCAGGATTTTCAGGTCGCGCGCTTCGGCGACGCCGCGTTGCCGCTCTACGTCATCATGAGCGCCGACGACAAGGAGATCGCCCGCTTCGCCGGCATGACGCGCGACGTGAAGGCGTATTTGGAGTTTCTCAAGAAGGGGTTGTAGGACAGCCTAACGACCCAAGCTCAGCGACTGCGGAAGGCGGCGCAGCCCATGCGGAGAGGCGGCGGGGGCGCAGACGGTAGGAGCATGGGCTGTGACGCCCGGAGCAGTTCGCTGCAGCGCATGGTTAGGCCCTTCGTGGTTTGTAAGTGAGAATGATGGAAAGCGCATCTGCGATGTCTGCCTCTGAGGTGACCTGTGTCCAGAAGTTGGCGCCGTCGGCTGAAAATGTCACGAAGAGCCACCGACCCTGCGAGCCGTCGTCTCGAATGCCGAGCCACACTGGTGCCCCTCCAATCTGCTGTTCGCGCCACCAGAGAAACTTGTGCCGAGTGCGCTCGGTTGGATGGGCCGCCAAGCCTGCGCCAATACCTGCGTCGAATGTGATGAGATGCCCGTCTGCACGGGTAATCCGCCCTGTGTAGGAATCGTCGCCCTGGCCGTGCTCGAACTTGTAGTCAGATGGGATGACGAGTGAATCGAGATTGTATCGCGGGCGAGCGGTGCAACTACAGAATCCGATGAAAAGGATGGCGAATAGCAGAAGGCGCATGGGGGAAGGGCCTAACATTTAGATTGAGCCTCTGATTTGTCGTATAACACGGGAGGCATGGCGGCACATTAGGGCTTGCTTTCCGCCCTGTCCACAGCATTTTACGCGGCTGTAGCGTTCTCATATTAAACCTGCAAAGGCGAACAGAGCATCGAATATGGCCGGTATCTTCATACCGAATCCAAAGGCGCGCTTGCAGGAGCAGGTGGCGGCGGTGGGTCAGTTTGGAGTCATGTTGGCGAGAAGCTCATGGCCCAAACACGCCGATGCCGGATTGGTGGAGTTCTCCTTGGGTCGGTAGTTACGTTTTGGTTGCGGCTGCGCCGCGCTGGGATAAGATGCATTCACCATGAACCGAGTGTCAGTCATCCTGGGGTTGTTGCTCCTCGCCACCTGCGGGGCCAGTCACAGCCGCGCCGCCGCCGGTAGTTCGATGCAGCAGGCCATCGCCGCGTTGCCGAACAACGCCGACGTGCGGATCATCTACACCGACGTGCTCGGCGACAAGAAATCGGTCCGGCACGACCTGCAGATTTCCCAAGACCGGACGTTCCATCTCATCCTGCGCGACGCCAAACCGGCGGCAAAGCGCGACAAGCAAACACCGGCGGTCGTCAACCAAGCGCAAGACCGATGGCAGTTGGTGATTCACGCGCGCGAGTGGAAAGGCCAGGAATCGCTGGAGTCCGGCAGCGCCGCCGAGAAGAAACTCATCTGGCTGTTGCACCGGCGCGCAGCCGCCACGACGGATGCCGCGGAGAAACTGAACGCCTCCACGCTCGTCGGGATCTTGATGAACCGGAACCAGTCTTTTCCCGCGCCGAACAGCGGCAAGTGGGCGCTGCGCAGCGCGGCGCTGACCAAGAAGCCGTAAACCGCCGCCCACCACCATCGCTTCCCAACAAGACACCTCATGGAAATTGAACTTCTGTCCGACATCGGGAGATGCATTCTGGTTTCGGTGGTGCTTGCCTACGTGGCGCACTTGATCCGCCAGCCGCTGATCCTGGCCTACATCGCCGCCGGCGTGTTGCTCGGCCAGAAGATGGGTTTCGGCTGGCTCGACGACGTTCACAGCATCGAAACCATCAGCGAGATCGGCCTGATCCTGCTGCTGTTCATGATCGGCCTGGAGATGGATCTGAAGAAAATCCGTCAGGCCGGCAAGATGGTGACGCTGACCGGCGTCGTGCAGATTGGGGTGTGCATGGCGCTGGGCTGGCTGTTTTTCAACTGGCTCGGCATCGGCGGCGGGCAGTTCGACGTTCTTTACCTTGCTGTCTGCACCGCGATGAGCAGCACGCTCATCGTGGTCAAGCTGCTCTACGACAAGCTCGAACTCGACACGCTGCCGGGCCGGATCACGCTCGGCGTTCTGGTGTTGCAAGATATCGCCGCCATCCTGTTCATCGGCGTCCAGCCAAACCTGAAGGACCCGCAGTTCCTGCCGGTGTTGCTGTCGTTCGTCAAGGGCGTCGGCCTGATCGCCGCGGCCTTCGCGGCGACGCGGTATGTGCTGCCGCCGTTGTTCCGCCGGATCGCCAAAGTGCCGGAGCTGATCCTGGCTGGATCGCTCGCGTGGTGCTTCCTCGTTGTCGCCGTCGCCGACGCCGCCGGCCTCAGTCGCGCGATGGGCGCGCTCATCGGCGGCGTCAGCATCTCGACGTTCCCCTACAACCTCGACGTCATCAGCAAGCTCACCAGCCTGCGCGATTTCTTCATCACGCTGTTCTTCGTCGCGCTGGGCGCCGACATCCCGCGACCGACGCCGGAACTGTTGCTGGCAGCCATCGGCTGCGCGGTCTTTGTCGCCGTCTCCCGCTACGCCAGCGTCACGCCGCTATTGCTGGGCCTGCGCAACGGCCACCGCGTCAGCCTCATCACCGCCATCAACCTCGCCAACGTCAGCGAGTTCTCCATTGTCATCGCCGCCGTCGGCTTCAAGGCCGGCCACATCAGCGAAGCCGCGCAGACGCTCATCGTGCTCGCGTTCGCCGTCACCGCGACCGTCTCTACCTACAAGATTTCCTACAACTTCGAGTTGCACCGCATCATCAGCCGCCTATTGAAACGCTGCGGCGTGCGCGACCTCGACCAGACAGAGGAACGCGTCGCCGCCGAGCGCCCGCGCCTGATGCTGCTCGGCTTCGCCAAGGTGGCCAGTTCGTTGCTGGAGGAAATCGAGCGGCGCGCGCCCGCACTCAAGGAAAGGATGGCCGTCGTGGACTTCAATCCCGAAGCCGTCCACGAGTTGCGCCAGCGCGGCATCAACGTCCACTACGGCGACATCGGCCACACCGACTCGCTGCGTCACGCCGGCATCGAGAAGGCTGAGATCATCGTCTCCACCATCCCGGACCACTATTTGAAGGGCATCAACAACCTGCGCATCCTCCGCCTAGTCCGCCAGATCAACCCCAAGGCGCTGGTCGTTGTGACGGCGGAGACGCTGGCGGCCGCACGGGAGCTTTACGCCGCCGGCGCCAACTACGTCAGCCTGCCCCGCCTGAACGCCGCCGCCGACCTGCTGCTGGCGCTGGAAAAACTCTGCGCCGGTGCGACCCACAGTGACCGCGAGACGTTCCTGGCCGTTGTGAAAGACCGCAACGAAATCATTTCATGAATCGCTACCAGCCCCTGCTTGACACTGCCATCGCCGCCGCGCGCGCCGCGGGAGAACTCCAGCGCCGCCACTTCCACCGCCCGCTCCGCGTCACCGCCACGATGGCCCACGACATCAAGCTCGAACTCGACGTTCGCAGTCAGCGCCTCATCGAACGGACGATCCTGCGCCGTTTCCCCAGCCACGAGATTCTCGGTGAGGAAGGCAACCGGCAATCCAAAATCAAAAATAGAAAATCAAACATCCGCTGGGTCATTGACCCGATAGACGGCACGGTGAACTTCTTCTACAACATCCCCGTCTTCTGCGTCAGCATCGCCGGCCAGGAGCGCGTCGCCGGTAATCCAAAATCGGAATGGCGCACCGTCGCCGGCGTCATCTACGACCCGATGCGCGACGAGATGTTCTCCACCGCGCTCGGCCAGCCCACCCGCCTCAACGGCCGCGTCGTCCGCGCCTCCAGGCGGCGCAAGCTTGCCGACACCATCTGCACTGTTGCGTTCTTCAAGGACAAGGAAACCATCCGGCGTGGCCAGGCGGTTTTCGACGCGTTGCTACCGCGCGTGCGCAAACTGCGGCTGCTCGGCGCCGCCGCGCTCGACCTGGCCTACGTCGCCTGCGGCCGTTTCGACGCCTACGTCGAGTTCGGCGTGAAGCTCTGGGACATTGCCGCCGGCCTGCTGTTGGTGGAAAACGCCGGCGGCAAGACGCTGGTGCGCCCGACGAAAGAAGAGCACGGCTACGCGCTGCTCAGCATGAGCGGCGCGATTCCGCAGTTGCCACGGATCGTCAAGTGGTGAAGTGGTGATGGGTCGCTCAACGCGGTTCAACCAACGCGCAAGGAAGCTCGTGGCACTGTTGTTTCAGGGTGCTGCTCTGCGTCGAGCCGATCACGCTTTTCTTCTCCGCCACGCCAACCCGATCGAGCGGCCCAGCTCACAACACAGGAACATGCCCAGTAACATGCCGATCGTCATGCCGGCGAAGGAGAGAAGGAAAACACTGGGCACCATCGGCCCCAGCCATTTCATGAACACGAGATCACCGAAGCTCATGCCCCACACCATGCCGACGGCGGAGAGCAAGGCAAACGAGAGACGGCTCAAGCCGCGCTTGATGTTCGTCGGATCGAAAATCATCGGCGGCAGGCCGAACAACAACATACCCACGTTCATCCACGGCATGGCGGCAAAGCTGAGCAAGCTGAAGTTCGCAGCGTGGCACGCCGGACAGCCCATGACTGCCGGCGCAAAGCCCGCGTCCGCCCACCAGCCGAGGATCATCCCCCAGTTGCACGGGCCGAGCATCGCGAACGTCATCTGCGCAAAGCGGAATACTTCTGCGTTCCGTGTGTGGAAGCGCGCGATGACCGCGCCCAGCGCGAGCATCACCAATGACAGTCCAGCCGCTGCGAACGTGCTCAGTTGACCGAGGTAGATCAGGAACGGCGTTTGCGTGACGACCATGAGGGCGTAGAGCCACTGCGATCTTGACCGGCGAACCTCCGTCGTTGGTTCTAGGGTCGCTGGCAGCGTGCAGCAAACGTCTCCGGATTCCGTGCTGCGCAGCGCGCGCCAGGACACGGTGAAACTGGAGACGAGCATCAGTAGCGCGGCGGCCACTGGATGCAACAACCCGCTCGCCGCCAGCGCGATGCCGACGGCGTTGTAGCACGCGGCAAAGAGCAGATTCGAGCGGATGGAATCGCGCACGTGCCGCGCGAGCGTCACGGCCCACGGCACGATGCGCAGGTCGCCACCGTAGAGGATCGCATCCGCACTGGCCGTCGTGACGCCAGCGCCGTGCGCCAAAGCGATGCCCACGCTCGCGGCGTTGATGGCCGGCGCGTCGTTCACGCCGTCGCCCACGAAAGCGACGCGATGGCCGGCACGCTTCATCGCCTCCACGCGTTCCGCCTTGTCTTGCGGCGCGAGGCGGCCCTCGATGTCCTGCCTGCCCAGGAGTTCCGCCGCGCGCTCCGGCCGGTCGCCGGTCATCACGGCGCTTTCGACTCCCAACTGCTGCAACGCGGCGATGGCATCCCTGGCAGAGTCACGCACCCGTTCGCGCACGGCGGCAATCGCACGCAGCCCGCCGTCCACTTCCACATAAACCAGAGGGTCGCCCGGCCCGCGGCGCAACGACGCCAACAGTTCCGATTCGTTGCCCAAGTCGGACAGCAACTCACGCTGGCCAATGCGCATGTAATTCTCGCCGCCTTGTGGCGATTCGAGCCAAGCCTCCACGCCGAGCGCGGGGATGGTCTTGAGCGAGCGCACGCGAAACGCGGCGTCCTTCTGAACCGCACTTGGCGAGTGAAACGCGCGCGCGACGGGATGCGTGCTGACGCTTTGCACGGCGCGTAGTTGGGCGCTGATCGTCGCCCGTCCCTCGCTGGAACCGGTCGTCGCAAGGTCAATCAGCGAGTATCGCTCCTCGCTGAGCGTGCCGGTCTTGTCGAACACCACGCGGTCAAGGGCGGCGAGGTGTTCGAGAATATCGCCGCCGTGCACCACCAGTCCACGCGCGGCGAACGCGGCCAGCGCGTTCCATAGCGCCACAGGCGTCGCGAGGCCCATCGCGCACGGACACGCGACGACCAGCACGGCGAGCGCGTTGAAGAGGCCCACTGGCCAGCCGCTCCACCATGTCCACACGGCGAACGTGCCTGCGCTAGCGAGCAGCACGAGCGGCAGGAACCAGCGGACGACGTGGTCGGCTTGGGCCTGAAGGCGACACGGTTTTTCGCGCGCTGACTCCAGCGCAGCGAGCAGGATATCGAGGCGCCGCGCGTTGCCGGCGGCAGTGGCGGCGATGCGCAGTTCGCCGTCCTCAGAATACGAACCGGCCAGCACGGCGTCGCCAACGCGTCGCACGACGGGGAACGGCTCGCCAGTGAGCGGCGTCTCACAAACGAATGCCTGTCCGTGAACGATGCGGCCGTCCACCGGAATCGGTTCGCCCGGCAGCACGCGCACTTCGTCGCCGGGCCGGATTTCCGCGACACGCGTCGGAACGATGGCGCCGTCGGGGCCGACCTTCTGGCAGGTCTCGAAGGTGTGGACGAGGTGGCGCGTCTCGGCCAGCGCGCGGGCGCGGGATTGCGCGCCGAGCGTGCGGCCGACGGAATAGACGGTGAGCAGCACGGCCACGACTTCGTAGTAGATCGCACCGACGCCGGTGAGCGTGCTGTGGATGGACGCGCCCAGCGCGCCGGCGATGCCGATCAGGAAGAACAACTCGATGGAAACGCGGCGCTGCCGGATGTCCTCGACGACGGATTGCAGCAGCGGCCGGCCGAGGATGGCGAGCGCGGCGAAACTGGAGAGCATCAGGGCCGCGTGCAGCAGCCATCGAGCGTCGCCGGCCGGCTCCGAAAGATTGGCCGCCAGTCCCAACAGCATTGCCTGACCGGCGAGCACGACGACGACGGCAATCTTGAACCACGGCGCGCTCGGGGTTTCGGGCTGCGCGACGGGTTTCCTGCCGGCCTCGCCTAAAATGCGGCAACCGTAACAGCAGTATTTTGCGCCGTGGCTTTGCGCGACATCGGGCGGCAGCGGCGCGTCGCAATACGCGCAGTGTGGCCGCTCCGGCAACCGGGCCGTCGCCGAGGCCAGCGTTTCACGGTCGCGGCTCATGATCCGGCAACGCCAGCAGTTCGGCTGCGGTCCATGAGCCGAGCGCGGCGCGGTCCTTGGTCTTGTTGCGGATGGCGGCGACTTCCTCGGGCGCGACCGGCGAGGCGTTGTGGCCCCACTCTTTTTGCGTGCGGACGTAGGTGAGAATGGCGGCGAGCTGCTGGTCGTTGAGCGCGTCGCGGTGCGGCGTCATGGTGTTGTTGTAGCCGGCGCCTTTGACGGTGATGGGGCCTTGGAGACCGTCGAGCGCGATGCGGACCATGCGGGCCGGCCCGGAGGCCAGCGCCCATTCGGAACCGACGAGCGGCGGATACTGGCCGGCAACGCCCTGGCCGTCGGGCTGGTGGCACTTGGCGCAGACGTTTTCAAAGAGGCGTTTGCCGAGGACGTAGGGATCCACCTGCTTGACGATTTTGGTTTTCGCGCCGCCGAAACCGGCGTTTTCGTCGTAGCTCAACGCGCCGTAGTCCGCGCTGTAACGCTGGACGTAGTAGCCGCCCCAACCAAAAAAAAGGCAAAGGAATGTGACATACCACAGCGACATCGGACGCTGGGCCTCGTTCGGCTCGACATGCTCGCGTGGATCGGCGGGCGCGAGGTCCGCGACGACGCCGGCTGTGGTGGGCTTGTTATTATCCGGGTCCGGGTTCATCTGGCTTCTGGCAATGGCGCGTTGGCTTTGAGGCTGAGGAGGTATTGAACGAGTGCTCTGGCCTCCGGCTTGGGAACAATCTCGGAGCCAGGCTCGGGCGCGAATTCCTTCGGCAGCGCGAGCGCGTCGGGCGAAGGCTTGTCGCCGGCTTTGCGCTTCTCAAACAGAAACCGGAACGGCGGCATGATCGAACCTTTGGAGGTGATCTGTGGGTTATAGAGGTGCTGTAGGTGCCACAAGACGCTGGTCTGGCGCACGCCGATGTTTGAGAGATCCGGGCCGGTGCGCATGGTGCCGAGCATGACCGGGTTGTCGTGGAGATAATCGCGCGAGACGGTGCGGCGCTGGCCCCAATTGCGCGCGATGTCGGCGCCATATCCCTCGGGCCGCACTTGCTGGCTGTGGCAATAGATGCAGCCGTTGGCCTTGTAAATCTCCATGCCTTGCTGAGCCAGACCGGGCCGGACGGTTGGATAGATTTCGCCGGTCTCTTCGATTTTCACTTCCTGCTGCCGGCCGAACTGGACTTGCGGAATCAGCACCAGCCCGATCCATGAACTGGCGATGGTCAGGAAGACGCCGAGGAAGATGATGGGACCGTAGTTCATACGTTGCTGACGATTGGGGCCGGTTGATGCTGGCGCGCCGCCTTGATCCAGCGGGCGACGATCCAGATGAAGCTCGTGGCGAACGCGAGGTGCCCCACCAGGACGATGAAACCGGACACCGAACGGACTTTCAGGTAGGGCACCGTCATGGTCACGACGCTGTATTTGTTGGGATCGAGGAAGGGCACGTCGGGATTGATCATCGCCACGCCCTGAAGCGTGCCGCCGATGGTCAGCGGCACGATGTAGAGCATGATCCCAATCGCGCTGGCCCAGAAATGGATGCGGATCAGGCGCGCCGACGGCCACTCGATCTGGATGATGCGCGGCACGATGTAGTAGATCGCGCCGAACATCACCATCGTGAAAAACGCATACATCCCTTGGTGCGCGTGGGCGATGGTCGAGTGCGTGAAATGCGTGACCTCGCTCACCGACCGCAACGCGAGCAGCACGCCGTGCAGGCTGGTGACCGTGTAGCTCATGCCGCCAAACACCATGAATCGCAACACCGGACTGTCCTTGAGCTTGTGGAAACTGCCCCACATGGTGAAGTGATGATTCAACCCCACGGTGACGACGGGGATCGTCATCATGACGCTGGCGACAATGCTCACCGTGATGAGCCACGCGGGCAACGGGCCGCCCACGAGGTGGTGCATGCCGTTCCAGTTGTAAAACAGCGCCAGCGACCAGAAGCCAACCACCGACAGCGAATACTTATAGACGGGGACGCCGAGGACTTTCGGGATGAAGTAGTAAATCGCCCCGATGCCAATGGGCGTGAACCACAGGCCCAGCACGTTGTGCGCAAACCACCAGTTCACCGTCGCCTGCACCACGCCGCGCACCGGTTCCATGATCAGGAGAATCTGCGCGGCGGAATAAAGCCACGGGAACCAGAACAACGCCGCCAGCAAATACCATTGCGACACGTAAAGATGTTTTTCCCGCCGGAAGCGAAACGTGATGATACCCCAGATCGCGATCAGCGCGTAGCTCACAAACAGCAGCGGCGTGGCGTAGCCGGGAATTTCCAGCCATTCGATGGCCGTGCCGTGGCCGGCGAGAATGCCGCCGATGCCGATGGCCACGCCGATGTTCCAAAACACGCCGGCGATGTTGACGACCCAGCCGTGCATCAACGGCGCGCGGCACAGGCGGCATATCAGCCATAGCGTCACTGCAATCGCTGCCTCGGACGCGAAGCCAAACACAACCGCGTTCAAGTGCGCCGGCCGCACCCGGCCGAACGTGAGCCACGGTATGTCCGCGAGGAAGTCGGGCGAATGCATCTTCCACGACGTGATGAGCGCGAACACCGTCCCGATCATCAGCCAGACCAGAGCGGTGCCGAAGAACAGCATCAGCGTCCCGCGGCACGAGGCGTCAATCTCCGCCAGCAGCGCGCGACGCTGGGCCACGTCCTCGGTGTCCGAGGGAGACAACGCCTGCAAGATGGAAGGTGAAGTGGCGCTCATGGCTGCGAAGATTTGCTGCGTTGCCCGCCGGGGAAACGGTCCGTCATGCGGCCCACCGGCTCTTCCTCGTCGAAGATGGACAGCGCCGTCTTTTGAAGGTTCTTGAACTCGCCGTGCCGCACCGCCCAGCGCAGCGCCAGGAGCGCCACGGTCGGCAGCACGATCACGCTGCTCACGAAAAGTATCCAGACAACACTCATATCATCAAATCAGATCACTTCGGTTTCGGCCCTGCCGGCGCGTTGGTGGCGGCCGGTGTTTGTGGCATCGGTGGCTGCGCCCGCTCCATGCGCGCGATCAGGTTCGCGCGTCCGGCGGCAGGTTCTTGCCATTCCTTCACCGTTAGTTCCATCGCATGGGTGATGGGCAGTCGCACAACACCTCTATCTTGACTGGCCCAACCAAAACTCTCCAGTCCCTCTTTGTTCTTCGCATTCAGCTCCGCGAGATTCCTCGCCCGCTCGGCCCAGCGGATTTCCTCGACCGGTCCCGGCTGCGTGTAGTGATACATGAGCCAGATCACACCGGCCATCAGGAAGAAAATGGCGGTGACCGCGACCGCGCAGGCCGCCACCCTCGGACAAGAGTGTGTCGGTTCCATCATTCTTCTCCTTCGTGGCTGTGCACGGCCTCCGCGATGGCTGGCGGCGGCACTTCATGATCCGACAGCGATTCTCTCAGGCGCGGATCCTTGAGCGGATACACCGGATGCCGCGCGAGGCTCCGCAGAAAAACAAAACCGGCTGCGCCGCCGATGAATGCGAAGCAGGCCAGATCGGTCCAGCGCCACGGGAACTCCTCCAGATGCAGCGGCGGCAGCACGTTGAACGAGATGTCCACGAAGTGCATCAGCCAGACCCAGACGCAGAGCGGGACCATCAATGGCAGCTTCAGCTTGGCGTCAATCCGCAGCAGCAACAGGAATGGCAGCAGGAAATGGCCGAACACCAGCACCATGCTGCTGCCCCACCAGTAGCCGCGTTCGCGCATCACATACCAGAATGTCTCCTCCGGCATGTTGGCGTTCCAGATGATGAAGTATTGTGCGAAGTGGATGTAGGCGTAAAACACCGTGAACGCGAACAACAGCACGCCCACGTCCTTCAGGTGGCGCGCCTGCACCAGGTCCCGCAGCGGCCCCGCGCGCTTCAGCCACACCGCCACCAGATAGACCGTGCCGAGTGTCAGCCACACGCTGCCGGAGAAGTAATAGACGCCATACATCGTCGAGAACCACTGGTGCTGGAGCGACTTCATCCAGTCAATCGCCGCAAACGTCAGCGTGATGGCGAACAGGAAAATCCCGGCAGCTGCGAGCTTCCGCATCTTGAACGTGCATGCCGCCGCGCCGTTCTCGTCCTGCTTCAACGACCAGTATCGCAACCGCCACGACAGGAAAATCCAGACCGAGAAGAAGATCACCGCGCGCGCGTAGAAGAACGGCGCGTTTAGATAGCCTGCCTTCGCGTGCAGCGCGTGATCGGCGTTGGCCGGATCCATCCACGCGTAAATCTGCGGCGCCAGCAGCGCAAGCGGCACGAACAACACCGCCATCACCGCCGACAGACAAGCCAGATGCTCCGAGATGCGCCGCACGGGCACCGACCAGTCGGCGTCGAACAAGTGATGCACCATCACGAGGAACAATCCGCCCATGCACAGGCTCAGGAAGAACATGAACGCGAGCAGATACGAGAAACCAAGCTGCCGCGGGTCCATCGCAAAGCCAGCCACCGCGCCGACGCCGCCCAACACCATCAGCGCCGCCGGCACCTTCGTCCAGCGCGACACGACTGTGGATGCGTTGCCGAGTTCCGTGTTCATGGTTTGAGACTGCCACGCAGTTTCGCCGGCACATCGTCGGGCGTGCCCACCCGCGTCCGTTGCAGCGCGCGCAGGTAGGCGATGATGGCCCAGCGGTCCTGCACCGGCACCTGCGAGGCGTAGGAGGGCATCAGGTTCTTGCCCTTGGTGACGGTGTTGAAAATTTCGCCGTCGGTCATCCGAACGATGCGCGGATCGTGGAAATTGCCGGCGCGAATCATGCCATACTTGCTGGTGATGCCGTTGCCGTCGCCCGCCGCGCTGTGACACGGGGCGCAGAAGATCGTGAACCGTTCCCGCCCGCGCGCCAGAAGTTCCGCCGTGATCGGCAGCGGGATGGTCGCGACCCAGTTGGTGGTGCCGGTGATGCAGCCCGTGTTGACCGGCAGGTCCTCGAACCGCTGCCCGCGCGCGATGGTGCCCGGCACCGGCAGCCGCGAGCTACGCTGGTCTTCAAAGAGCGCAAACGGTTTCTGCGGCCGCAGCTTTGGCTGGCGTTTCATGTCGGGGAACACTTCCAGCGGCGGCTTGCGCGACAGGTTGCCGCGGAGTCCCGCGACACTCACGACGCCAACCACGACCAACAGCAGGATAATGAAGAAGTAGCGCATATCCGGTCACTCCTCCGCCATCTCGACGCGCCGGCTGCCAGCCGCTTCCAGCAACTCGCGCGTCTTGGTTTCCGAAAACTTGGGGTCGCGGCACTCGATCAGGATGAAGAACCGGTCATGCGTGACGCGAGTGAACCGTTCGCTCTTGAACAACGGATTGTGCCAGCGCGGAAGGCGGTTGGTGATCAACATCCCTGCCACCGCCCCGAAGGCGCCCAGCAGAATCGTCAGTTCGAAGCTCACAGGGAACGCAAACACTGGGCTGAACAGCGGCTTGCCACCCACCACCAGCGGATAATCGAAGCTGTTCATGAACCAGATCATCAACATCCCGCTGCAATAGCCCGTCACGCCGCCGATGAACGAAAACCATCCAACGCGCGAGTCGCGCAGGCCCATCGCATCGTCCATGCCATGGATCGGGAACGGTGTGAACACGTCCCAACGCCGGTAGCCGGCGTTGCGCACCTTCTTCGCGGCGCTCTTGATCTCCGCCGACGTTTCGAACTCCGCCAGCAGGCCCAGCGGTTTGGCTGTCTTCGCTGGCTCTTTCGCAGCCGGCTTCATCTCCGGCGCGGTCGGCAGCGTTTCCTTCACGCTGCCGAGCGGATGGTCCGGGTCACCCTGTGGAATGACGCTTTTCACCTCGGCGATGGCGATCAGCGGGACAAATCGCAGGAACAGCAGGAACAGCGTCAGGAACAAACCGAACGTGCCGACAAACGTCAGCACGTCCACGTAAGTCGGCGAGTAATAGCCCCAGTTGGCCGGCAGAAAATCGCGGTGCAGCGACGTGACCACGATCACGAACCGCTCGAACCACATGCCGATGTTCACACAGATGGACAGGATGAACACGGCAACGAGGTTGGTGCGAATCTTCTTGAACCAGAAGAGCTGCGGTGAAATCACGTTGCAGGTCACCATGATCCAGTAAGCCCATCCGTAGGGGCCGAACGCGCGGTTCTTGAACGTGAACATCTCGTAGGGATTGCCGCCGTAGTAGGCGATGAAAAACTCCATCGCGTAGGCGTAGCCGACCATCGAGCCGGTCGCGAGGATGACCTTGCCCATCAACTCGATGTGCCGGACGGTGATGACCTCCTCCAACCCGCACAGCTTGCGCACCGGGATCAGCAGCGTCAGCACCATGCCGAAGCCGGAGAAGATCGCCCCGGCCACGAAGTAGGGCGGGAAGATCGTCGTGTGCCAGCCGGGCAGTTGCGACACCGAAAAATCGAGCGACACGATGCTATGCACCGACAACACCAGCGGCGTGGACAAGCCCGCCAGCACCAGGTAGGCCTTCTCATAGTTGCTCCAGTTCCGGTTCGAGCCGGTCCAGCCCAGCGCGAACAGGCCGTAGAGATATTTCCGAATCTTCGTCTTCGCCCGGTCGCGCATCGTCGCAAGATCGGGCATCAAGCCCATATACCAAAACAGCAGCGACACGGTGAAATAAGTAGACACCGCGAACACGTCCCACATCAGCGGCGAGCGGAACTGCGGCCAGATGTTGTTCGAGTTCGGAATCGGAAACAACCACCACGCCATCCACGCGCGGCCCACGTGGATCAGCGGAAAAATGCCCGCGCACATCACCGCGAAGATGGTCATCGCCTCGGCGGCGCGATTCACCGCCGTGCGCCAGCGTTGGCGCAGCAGGAACAGAATCGCCGAGATCAGCGTGCCCGCGTGGCCGATGCCGATCCAGAACACGAAGTTGATGATCGCATAGCCCCAGCTCACCGGATGGGCCACCCCCCACACGCCGACGCCGGTCGAGATCAGATAGCCGATCAGCACGAAACACATGATCATCAGCGCCACGCTCGGCACAAACGCGGCCCACCACCACCTCGGCGTCCGGCCTTCCGCCACCGCGGCGATCCGGTCAGAGATCCACGCAAAACTCCGCAGGTTTTGCACCAGCGGCTTGCGCTCCAACTCCGGCGGCGGCTCGGGCGCGTTGGCGAACGCGACGCTCTTGGGCGCGTGCTCGGCCATCAGTGCCCTCCTTTCTTCGCGTCAGGCGCGTGGTCTTCCGCCATCGGGTCACCGTTCCGGCGCGAATACTCGGCCAAACTCAATGGCTGCTGCGCGTAATCCGGCATCGCCGGGTTCGGGTTGCGGACGCGCGCCAGATACGTCGTGCGCGGCTTCACGTTGAGGAAGCCCAGCACCGAATAGTTGCGCGACTGCTCCTTGATGCGCGACACGCGGCTGTTCGGATCAGACACGTCGCCAAACACCAGCGCCTCCGCCGGACACGCCTGCGCGCACGCCGGTGTGATTGTGCCGTCGGGCACGCGCACGCTGCCCGAATCGCGCGCCTTGATCTTCTGCGCGATCTTCGCCTGCTCGATGCGCTGGACACAGAACGTGCATTTCTCCATCACGCCGCGCATCCGCACAGTCACGTCCGGGTTCTTCACCATCTGCACCAAGTCCGGCATTCCTCCCGGCGCGAGCGGGCCGCGGTAAAGCTGGTCGAGCGGCCGCCGGTTGAAATCGAAATAATTGAACCGCCGGACCTTGTAGGGGCAGTTGTTCGAGCAATACCGCGTGCCGACGCAGCGGTTATAAACCATCAGGTTCAACCCCTCCTCGTCATGCACGGTCGCGTTGACGGGGCAGACGTTCTCGCACGGGGCGTTCTCGCAATGCTGGCAGAACATCGGCTGGTTGACGACCTGCGGGGCCGCGAGGTCCTTGTCCTCCGGCGCGACGCTGAAATAGCGGTCGAGCCGTATCCAATGCATCTCGCGCCCGCGCGCCACCTGGTCCTTGCCGACGATGGGGATGTTGTTCTCGCTCTGGCAGGCGATGACGCACGCCGCGCAACCCACGCAAGCGTTCTGATCCACCACCATGCCCCACTGGTGCACGCCCTTCATCGCGGGGTTCTGCGCGTGCGGATGCGGATAAAGCGCGCCGACGTGCGGCTCGTGCGCATCTAGGTCCATCTTGTGAGCGAAGTCCGGATGCTCGCGGAAACTTTCGAGGTTCGCCTCGCGCACGATGGGCCGGCCCTCCATCGCCCAGTGGTCCTGTGTCACCGCCACCAACTGCTGCTGGCCAGCGGCCTTCAAAGTCGCGCCGCCCGCGAAGTGCGGACTCTTCGACGAGCGCAGACGATAGGCATCGAAACCCGATTGTTGTCCGACGCGGCCCGTCTTCTGGCGACCATAGCCCAACGCCAAGCCCACGGTGTAATCGGTTTGGCCCGGCTGAATCCAAACCGGTCCTTCGATCTGCCGGCCGTCCAACTCGATCTTCGCGCGCGGCACGTGCAACCGCCCGCGCTCCGGGTTTTCGAAATACACGCCGAGTTCCCTGGCCGTCTTTGCGCTCAGCAGGATGACGTTCTCCCACGTCACCTTGGTGATCGGGTCGGGCAATTCCTGGAGCCAGCCGTTGTTGTTGAAGCGGCCGTCGTCGAGGCTGTAGTCGCGATGGAAGACGACTTCGAGCTTGTTCTTCGACGGCTTCGGCGCGGTGTCCAACACGCGCACGCGCTCGGCGACCTTGGCCCAGTTAAACGGCGCGTCCACATGCCAGCCCGCGCTGCCCGCAAGAAAACCGTCGTGCAGAAACCGTTTCCATCGCTCCTCGAAATTCGCGGCGTCCACACGTTGCCGGAGCGTTTCGCGGACAATCTCGTAAGAATTGAACGGCTCCAGCCCGGTCAGGCGCGCAAGGAACTCCAACTCGGTCAGTCCGCCGAACAGCGGCGCGATGAGCGGCTGCACCGAGAGCACCGTGCCGTCGCTGGTGCGGGCGTCGCCCCACGATTCAAGATAGTGCGCCGCCGGAAAATGCCAGTCGCAGATCGCCGTCGTTTCGTCTTCGTAATAGCCGAGCCGGACCACCGTCTTCGCCTTGCGTTGTGTCGCCCCCCAATCGAGGTCCGCGGGCGCGTTATACACGGGGTTGCCGCCGCAAATGACGAGCGTTTTCACCTCGCCGGCGTTCAAGGCTTTGGCCAACTCTTGGACGGTGCCGGTCTTTGGTTCGGCGACGCTGAACAACTCAACAGTGCGGCCTTCGTTGCCGAGCGCGCGGTTGATGGCCTGCGCGAGCAGATGCACTGCCAACGGCTGGCGATGGCCCGCGAGCACTACGCACGCGCCGCGATTCGCCAGCAAATCCTTCGCGCACTCCTTCACCCACTCCGGCTTCACGTCGGCCGGCAGGCTCACGCTTTGCAGCGCCGCCACCAGTTCGCCTGCTTCCGACGCTGCGGCCTGCGTGAGCACTTCCGCCGCGAGTCGCGCCGCCACCGCGCCGATCTGGCTCGATGCCAGCCGCAGACGATGGTCACTATTCGCGCCGGTGAGCGTCATGAGCGACTCGACGACGTAAAGCCGGCTGAGGTTGTCGGTGGGTTTCTCGATCCGCCGGCCTCGCGCAAAGTCTCGCATCAGCCGCGCGCCGTCGTCTTCGCCGCTGATGAAATCGCTGTCTAGCGACACGATCACCTTCGCGCGGTCGAGCCGATAGAACGGCGACAGCCCGGCCGTCTGGTGCGCCTCGGTTGCCGCCTGCCGCGCCACGCTGAAATCCACCGGCTCGTAAGTGAACCATCGGACCTTCGGATAACGGCTGCTGATCATCTCCTGCAACCGTGCGCGCGACGGCGAGCTGCTTTGCTTCATCAAGAAACACACGCCTTCGCCGCCGCTCGCGGCCAGTTCCTTCGCCGTCGCGGCTAGAAAACCCATTGCGACCTCGCGCGTGGCTTTGTTGCCCTGCCGCACGAACCGAACGGCGCGATCCGGGTCGTAAAGATTGAGGATGGACGCCTGTGCAAACCGGTCCGTGCCGCCCATGCCGAACGGATGCTGCGGGTTGCCCTCGATCTTGATGGGCCGGCCATCGAGCGATTTCACCAGCAGCGACTGCGCGCCGCCGCGCGAGGGCATCGCCGTGGCGAAGAACTGCGGCACGCCGTGCACGTAATCCTCCGGCATCTTCGAGAACGGATAGATGTTCTCCTCCGGCCGCCGGCAGCCGGTCATGCCCAGCCCCGCCAGCAAAAACGAGGCGGACATGATCTTCACGAAATGCCGCCGGGTCACCGGGTCGCGCCATTCCGTGGCGCCTTCCGGGAACTCCCGCTCCACCCACTGCCGGAACGCCGGCGTGTCCGCCAGTTCGTCGAGGCTGCGCCAGTAGCGCGGGCCCGTCGGCGGTTGGGGAGTGTTTGCAGAAGGCGGGTTCATCGGTGGCAGGCGGAACAGTTGTGAGACGAGCGAATCTTCCAGTCACGCACGCAGCGCACGCCCGCTTCGAGCTGGCGCGCGGGATCGTTCGTCCAAGTCATGTTATAGACCTGATCGAGCGGACGGATGTTGGGCGCGGGATTGCGATGGCAATCGAGGCAGAAGGCCATCGTCAACGACTGCTCGTGCCGCACCTCGACCATCTTGTTGATCTGACCGTGGCACGACACACAACTGACGCCGCGATTGACGTGGACCGCGTGGTTGAAATAGACAAAATCCGACGTGCGATGAATCTGCACCCACGGCACCGGCGTGCCCGTCTTGACGCTGTCGCGGATCGGCGCGAGGCGCGGATCGTTCGGCAGCACCTGGCTGTGACAGTTCATGCAAACCGACGGCGAGGGAATGTTGGCATACCACGAACTCTCCACCCCCGTATGGCAGTAGCGGCAATCCAGCCCAAGCTGTCCGACGTGCGTCGCGTGGGAATACGGCACGGGCTGGATGGGCTGGTAACCGACACGCGAATACTTCGGCGTCAAGTAATACCAGACCCCCGCGGACACCACGACCGCGCTCACCAGCAGTCCCAGGGCGATTTTCAACGGCAACTGGTTATACCATCGTGGGAACAGGTCCGACATGCGTGGAGATTATAGCAGCAATTTCAAGCGACGCAACGGCCCCACTGACAAAAAAGTGCAGCAGAACTTTGTCAACCGATCAGTCCGCTGAGCGCGGGGCGCATTCGTGGTTATTACGACGGCGTGTCGTCGAGCGTGGAGAGAAAGTTGCTGCCGGCGATTGTTGCGCTGTTGCATGAAACGCCTCCTGTCACAGCTTCCCAGGCGAAATGACCGGCGCCTGTTTTTCCGCGACCTTCGTTTTTTCGTTGGAAGCCGGCGCGGCCGTCAGCGCGGCGAGATAATCGCCAAGAGCTTCGATCTCTTCCTTCGTCCCGGCCAGGTGCGGCATGAAGGCGCGATACGGGGAGTCCGGTTTGTAGTCGTGCAGGAGCGTCAGCAGGTTGTTGATGGCTTCGCGGTTGCGATCAGCGAGCAGACGCTTCATGGATCGATAGCCATTGACGGTGTGGCAGGCCATGCACTGCCCACGGAACATCGCTTCACCCTTCGCCAGTTTGTCGTCGCCACCCCGGCGGGTCCAGACCGAGTGCATGAGATAACCTTCCGCATTCAGCTTGTCCACGCTGGCGACGCGGACGCCATTGGAGAACATGTAGCGGCCAATGACGTAAGGTTTGCGAAGCGTTTCGCGGGTGTATTCGCCCGACGCGGTGGCAATCAGGGCCAACAGCACCACCGCCAATGCCTGACCGGAGTTGAACTCCAGCGGCGACCGCCACGCGAAGGCATACGTCACCACAACGATGACGCCTGAAGTCAGCCCGACGACCAGCAACATGCGCGTCACCTGTGTGAACATGCCCATACCGATCGTCGAGATGCCCAGTTGCAGCAGCGCGCGCTGCGATTCCGGCACCGTCCAGAGATACCAGACGAACGCCAGCGGCAGCAGCACGAACGTCGGCAGCAGCCACTTCGCGCTCCAGCGCACCATCGTGGTCTTCAGTTCGGGGGTTTTTCCGCCGTCAATCCGGCTGCACGTGACCAGCGCCCACACGCCGGCCAGCGAGGCGCAGATGAGACAGCGGATGATGAGGTTCGGCCAATAGGTCGGGTTGAAGAACGCCTGCCAAAACCGGCTGGCCTCCTGGCCGGTGCCGGCCACCGCAAGCCATGCGTCGCCGGGCGTGAGCATGAACGAAAGAATACCGTTGATGATGACGAGCGTGAAGAAGGACGCCGCCGCGTAGAGCCAGCCGACCTTCACGTGCAACTCGTCTGAGACGCGGCCCCACGTGTAGTAGTAAACCGCAGCCGTCGTCAGCTCGACGATGAAGAACACCCATTCCATCGCCCAGCCAAAGACGAAATTGTGGATCAGCGCGCTCGTGCCTTCGGGATTGGCGAGACCGATAGCGAACCAGATGCCGACGCCAGACACGGTGCCAAACACGCCGGTCAGGATGAGGAAGAACTTCGAGTGGCCTCGCAACACTTCCAACCAGTCACGATGGCCTTCGCGCAGCGCCTTGCGCTCTGCCAGCACGAGATAGAACCCGCCGCCAACGGCGAACAGCGCGATCATCATGTGGAAGATCGCGATGATGCCGATCACCCAGCCGCTTCCGATATGCGGCACGTCCCAGAACGGATAGTTCATAGTGTTTGCAGCCTTTGTCTTTCTCTAAAGCACCAGATACGCCCAGATCGTCGTGACGATCAGGGCCATGAGCGTGAACAGCCCGAAATACGTCGCGCGCTTCGCCCGTCGCCCGGCCTCCTGCGTGTTGTCGTAGAGCGGGATGAGGAACCACAGCAGCAGGCCCGCCGTGAACACGACGATGCCGAGGATCTCGCCGAGCTTGCCGGGGAACAAGTCACCAAAGATTTTCAGAACCTGAAACTGGCTCATGAAATACCACTCCGGATGAATGCCCAGCGGCGCGGGCTTGAGGGGATCGGCTTGCGGGCCAAGGTCCCACGGGAACATGAACGCCAGCACGCTCAGGACGTTGAACGCCACGAGCCACATGGCGAAATCCTTCATCATGAAGTTCGGAAAGAACGACTCGCTCCTGCGCTGCGCTTCCGACTTGGCCTCCTCCGACGGCGGCACGGCGTTGCCGTGTCGTTGCACCAGCCAGAGATGAAAACCAAGGATCGGCAGAAACACCGCCGGCAACACCACCACGTGCAGCGCGAAGAAACGATGCACGGTGTATTCGCTCACGTCCGGCCCGCCGCGCACCAGATCGGCCAGTTTCGGCCCGATCATCGGCACCACGGAGAAAATCTCCATGCCGACCTTCGTTGCGAAATACGCCAGATCGTCCATCGGCAGCAAGTAGCCGCTGAAACCGAAGACCATCGCCATGCCCAGAAGCGCCACGCCGCTCCACCAGCCGAACTCGCGCGGCTTGCGGTAGGCCTTCATGAAGAAGACCGAGAACATGTGAACGAAGATGGCCACGATCATCAGGTTCGCGGCCCATGAATGCACCGAGCGCACCAGCCAGCCGAAGTTCGTGTCGTAGGTGATCTGCCGCACCGAGTCGTAAGCATCCGGTCCGGGGCGGTAGTAGAGCAGCAGCAGCACGCCCGTCGCGAACTGGATCAGGAAGAAGAACAGCGACAAGCCGCCCCAGTAATACCAGAACGCCTGCGAATGGACTGGCACGGTCTTGTGCTTCGCGAACTGCACCATTTCCTCCAGGCCGAGCCGCTCGTCCGCCCACGAGTAGAACGATAAGAGAATGGATTTCATGCGCGGTCCTGGCTCCTCGAAACAATCACGGCTGCATCGGTGACCTTCACCTCGTAACGCTTCAGCGGCTTCGGCGGCGGTCCGCTGACATTCGCGCCGGTCTTCGGATCATAAACGCCGCCGTGGCAGGCGCAGTGAATTCGCTTCTTGTCCTCCTGATAGTGGACAGTGCAGCCAAGATGTGTGCAAACCGCTGTCAGCGCCGTCCACGTGCCATCGTTGTGATGGATCAACATGCTTGGCTTCGACCCGAACTTGAACATCAGCGCGCTGCCGGGCGCGAGCTTCTGCGCGTCCTTCAGCGTCACCTCCGTCACTGCCGATTCCTTCGCCGCTTTCTCCACCGGCGACGCCACGTAGCGATAGACCGGATACGCCAGTCCCGCCGCATAGATAACGCCGGCACTACCCACTGCCGCGCGCAGAAACGTCTGCCGCGAGACGCCGCCCGTGGACGGCGGGTTGTTCTTGTCCGTTGCTTTGCTCATCATACCACCTTCTCCGAAACCGGTTTTGCGCGCACCATCACTGACACCAGCCAGCCGACTGTCGCCAACCCGATGACAAACAGCACCAGAAACAAGCCAACCACAGGCCAGTTCGTTACGACTGCCCGGTGCCACACGTCGTAGCCGTTGCTCAACAGCGTCAGATCGCGGATGCCGTCGCGGAACACCGTCAGCCCAAGCGCCGCCACCAAGCCGAGCGCCGCGCACAGCCAGCCTGCCGCAGCCGTCGTCGGTTTCTTGAAACCCGCCCACGCGCCCGTCAGCAAAATCAATCCCGCCGCGCCGAACCACGCCAAACCCGCGCCGAGATAAAGCGGACTCGCCGCCAAGCTCTCGCGAACCTTGTCCGGTTGATTGTGGAAAACGAAATGCGCGACGAGCACTTGCGCAACCATCGCCACCAGCGCCAGCTTGCCGCCGAGACCGGCGAGGTAGTCGCGCACCGGCGTTTCGATCTGCTTCCGGCCGGCGAGCCAGACCATCCACAACCCCGCGAACACCAGCCCGCCCGTCAGCATGAACAGCCAGCGTGGCATCAGTGTCGGGTCGTGCGGCGGCAGATGATTACCCATCGCCGACGCTGAATACATCGCCTGCCAAACCTCCGGGCGAATCATCAATGTCATGGTCGTTGAAAGAATCATCGCGATCGCTCCAGCCAGCAGCCACGCCGACAGACCGAGCCACCAAGCCGACCGGCCGCGCTCTATGGCTGCGTTGAACCGGTAAAGCAACCAGTAGCAAGCCATCAGCAGGAAGATCACCGAAATCCAATAGACGCCGATCAACACGCTGCTGGTGTAAAGCGCGCGACCGTAAAGCACTTGGGCGAACAACAGCGGCGGCACGCCGAGATTGATCACGTAGGTCATCACCAACGGCAGCCGGCGCGACAGCGACAACGCCGCATTCAGCCGCAGCAGTGGCGCGCCGCCGCGCAACCCGCCGAAGAAGCACAGACACGTTGCCACCAGCAGCCCGCCGAGCAACAGCTCGACGGCGCAAAAATGCAGCGCCAGCGTCACAATGTGCAGCACTTTGAACAGCCACACCGGCGCCGGCAGCGGTATGGGATCCACCGCAGGAAATGCGTTCATAATCATGAGCCTTGTAGCCCGTCGCGACGCCCGTGGCTACGCTGACGTTGCGGTTTTTGCAGCCGGGATTGCGCCACCGAACTGGCGGCGATACTGCGTGGGCGTGCAGCCGACCTGCCGCCGGAAAACGCGGTTGAAGTGCGGCAGCGACTCGAAGCCCGCCTCGAACGCCGCCTCGCAGATGCGCAGGTGCCGGTTTAGCAGCAGCGCCTTGGCCGCCTCGATGCGCCGGCGCAGCCGATACTGGGTCAGCGTCATACCGGCCTCCCGCTTGAAAACCCGGCAGAGATGGAACGGACTCATCCCGACCCGCTGGCCCAACTCGCGCAGCGTGAGCGTCTCGCCCTGGATGCCGCCCAGTTCCCGGTCAATGCGTTGCAGCAACGGCGAGCGGCGCGTGGCCGACTCCAGCAACATCCGGTTACCACATTCCGTCAGGTATTGCGCAAACGTCCGGGCCAGCACCATCGCCGCACGGTATCGTTTCGCGTTCGCCACCGGCAGCGCGCGCAACGTATGGTCGTGCTTGCGGAGGGAAGCGGGGTTGGCGCCGGGATTTCGCTCGCGCCAGCGGGCCGCCAACGTGTGGTGATCGCCCGTTGTCGGCGCGCGCAAGCAGAACGGCCCGACGACCACGCTACCAACGTGGCATTGGCCCATCAACACCGGCACCACCACCTCCGTCACCGCCGCGATGCAGCAGACGCAGATGACTGTCCCGTCGTCGAACGACGCGCGTTGCAGCAACCGGACTTTGCGCGGACAGGAGACCGGGCGGGCGTTGTTCGGCCCGGCGAGTCCGCAAAACGGACCGCTGACCCGCTCCATGTCGGCCATCCCCACCGCGTCCAGGAACCGCAGCCGCAGCCCCGTCGCCGACTGGAAAGCCGTCTGATACTCGCACGCCACGGGCAACTGCATCACCTGCCGCCACGCGCCAAAAGCTTCGGCTTCGGTCGCGCGCGGCGACTTGAAGTGAGTTGTCACCGACAATGGCATCACACTCATGGTTCAGGGGAATTCAAATACTCAAACCGTCCACGATCTTAACGCCGGGGAGTTTTCAACAATCGCCACCCAAACGCAACCTGGAAAAGCAGGCTGAATTGCTGAGGGGCATTTTTCGGCTTCGCTCCCCAGCGCGCGCCGAGACCAGGACGCCAACTGGGCTGCCCTTTTCCTCAAAAAAGCCGCAACTTTCTCCATCCTGAACTGTTGTAACATGCAGCGTAAGGGCTTTACGTTCTTGCGTTCTTGAGTATAAACAGGCCTGAGTAAAGCTGGATGAAGACATTTCTAATCTCGGCGGTGATTGGTTTGGCGGTTTGGGGTGGAACCACGACGCCAAGCGCAAAGGCAAGTCCTTTTGAAAGCGACGCCGCCCTGTCGCCGCAAAGCAAGATTGACGAAGCGGTTTTCGCCAAGCTGAAGAAATTGGGCATCGAGCCGGCCAGCGTTTGCTCGGACGCCGTGTTTGTTCGGCGCGCTTTCCTCGATGTCATCGGCACTCTGCCCACCGCGAAGGAGGCGAGGGAGTTTCTGGAAGACAAGGACCCAAAGAAACGCAGCGCGCTGATTGACCGGCTGCTGGAGCGGGATGAATTTGCCGATTACTGGGCGATGAAGTGGGGCGATCTGCTGCGGATCAGGGCGGAGTTCCCCATCAACCTCTGGCCCAACGCGGCGCAAGCGTATCACCGCTGGGTCCACGATTGCCTCCGCGAGAACATGCCGTATGACAAATTCGTGCGCGAGATGCTTACTTCCAACGGCAGCAACTTCCGCGTCGGCCAGGTCAACTTCTACCGCGCCGTCCAGAGCAAGGACCAGGAAACCATTGCCAAGGCCGTCGCGCTGACGTTCATGGGCACGCGCGCCGAGAATTGGCCGAAGGAGCAACTGGCCGGCATGGCGCAGTTCTTCTCGAAGATCGCCTTCAAGCAAACTGGTGAATGGAAAGAGGAAATTATCTTCTTCGATCCCGCCAAGACCGCCACGCTGGCGACCAACGCTCTTGAGCAGGCGACCACGGTGCCAGCGGAGCCTGCGGAGAAAAAGAAGAAGGGCGAAGGCTCCAAGCCAGCCAAACTGGCGGCTATGTTCCCCGACGGAACGCCGGCCAAGATCGCCGAAGGCCGCGACCCGCGCGTGGTCTTCGCCGACTGGCTGATCTCGCCAAAGAACCCGTGGTTCGGGCGCAACATCGTCAACCGCGTCTGGTCGTGGTTCCTGGAGCGGGGCATCATCCACGAGCCGGACGACATCCGGCCCGACAATAAGCCGGTGAACCCGGAACTGCTCGCGTATCTGGAAAAGGAACTGGTCGCGGGCAAATACGATATCAAGCATCTCTTCCGGCTGATCCTGAACTCGCAGACATATCAGCTCTCCTCGGTGCCGAAGTCCAAATCGCCCGAGGCCGAGGCGAACTTTGCGCGCTACCCATTGCGCCGGCTGGAGGCGGAGGTGCTCATTGACGCGCTGAACCAGATCACCGGCACGACGGAAAAGTATTCCAGCCCGGTTCCTGAGCCGTTCACGTTCATTCCGGAAGACCAGCGTTCGATCTCCCTGCCTGACTCCAGCATCACCAGTTCGTTCCTCGAAATGTTCGGCCGTCCGTCGCGCGACACGGGACTGGAGTTGGAGCGGAGCAGCAAACCCACCACCGACCAGCGGCTGCACATGCTCAACTCCAGCCACATCCAACGCAAAATCGAAAACAGCCCCAAGTTACAGGCACTGTTCTCGGCCGCTTCCGGTGCGGCAAGCAAACCTCCCAAACCCAACAAGAATCGCAGGGGCGTCAAAACCCCTCCCCCCGTCAACACCGGTCCCACGAACGAGCAGAAGAAGGCGGAGGTCATCAACCAGCTTTATCTCACCATCCTCTCCCGTTTCCCGACCGAGCAGGAGATGAAAACCGTGGCGGAGTATATGCAGTCCGGTTCCAAACGCGAAGCGGCGGTGGATCTGGCGTGGGCGCTGTTCAACAGCTCGGAGTTTTTGTATCGGCATTGAAGTCGCAGATGTAACCAAGAAGGAGTCGTTATCATGAGCATCAAGTTTACTCAGGACAAAGTAGCAAGCGTGATCACGGACATGAAAGGCGGACGCATCAGCCGGCGCGAGATGTTGCGTCGCGGTTTGGCCGGCACGACCGGACTGTTGATGGCCAACTGCTGGTCGGTCCGTGCCTACGGCGCCCCGTCACTGCCGAAATCCAAGACCGCGAAAGCCAAGTCCGTCATCCAGATTTGGATGTGGGGCGGCCCGTCGCACATGGACACCTTCGACCTGAAGCCGGACGCCGGGCAGGACTACGCCGGCCCGCTCAAGCCCATCCCGACCAACGTGGACGGCATCCAGATTTGCGAGCTGCTGCCGCAACTGGCCAAGCAAGCTGACAAGTATTCCATCATCCGCAGCATGACCCACGGCAACGGCGGCCACGAAACCGCCGCCTACATGGTCCAGACTGCGCGCAAGCCCGGCGACGGCCAGGTCTATCCCTCGGTCGGCGCGGTCGTGTCTCTCTTCAAGGGCTACAGCGCTGGCTACAAGGGCCTCATCCCGCCTTACATCGTAATGACGCAGCTCCAGGGCCGCTTCTCGGAGGCCGGCTTCCTCGGCTCGCGCGCGAAGCCGTTCGCCACAGGCGGCGATCCGAGCCAGCAGAAGTTCGTCGTCGAAGGCGTCGTCGCTCAGGGCATTAGCGAGGAGCGGCAGAAGAACCGCCGCGAGTTTCTCCAAAAGTTGAACTCGCTGGAGCAGGCCATGCCGGGCAATGAACGGCTGGCGGCTTCCGCGGCGGCTGAGAAACAAGCTTACGACCTCATCCTCGGCGATGCCGGCAAGGTGTTCGATCTCTCGCAAGAGAAGGACGAGTTGCGTGACCGCTACGGCAAGAGCAAATTCGGCCAAGCGTGCCTTGTCGCGCGCCGGCTCGTGGAGCGCGGCGTGCCTTACGTTACCATAAACTTTGAAGGCTGGGACACGCACAAGGGCAACTTCCAAGCCATGCAGCGCAAGTTGCCGGAGTTGGACAAGGGTTTCGCGACATTGCTGCAGGATTTGTCCGATCACGGCCTGCTCGACAGCACCATCGTCTGGTGGGGCGGCGAATTTGGCCGCACGCCGAAGATCGCGTGGGAAGCGCCGTGGAACGGCGGACGCCACCACTACGGCAAGGTCTTTTGCCACGTCGTTGCTGGCGGCGGATTCAAGGGCGGCCACGTCATCGGCTCGTCCACCGAGAAAGGCGAAGAAGTCAAGGAGCGGCCGGTGTATCCGGTGGATCTCATCGGCAGCATGTATGAACTGCTCGGCATTGACGGGGCCGCGAAGCTGCCTCATCCGCAGGGCCTTGATGTGACCACGTTGCCCATCGGTTCTGCGGCCGATAAGACAGGCGGACGGCTGACGGAAATCATGTAAGTATCGTTGGCCAGACACTCCTGTCTGGCCTTCAGGATGTTTGAGCGCAGGCCAGACAAGAGTGTCTGGCCTGCGAGTCTATGGAGTGTTTATGAACCCATTGCGATGGCACGTGATTCTCGGTTGTGTGGCTTGGCTCGCGTTTGCGCCAGCCTCGCACGCGCAGCAAGGGCGGGCGTTTTCGGTGGGCTACTGTTATCCCGCCGGCTGCCAACAAGGCGCCACGTCCGAGCACATCATCGCCGGCCAGTTTCTCAACGGCGTCACCAATGTCTTCGTCACCGGCACGGGCGTGCAGGCGGCCGTCACGGAGTATTTCAAGGCGACGACGCAGGGCGAGGCGCGGCAGTTGCAGATGGAGCTGGAGCGGCTGTTCCAGAAACGGCGGTTCCTCATGACGAAGGATCCGTCGCTGGGGAAGCTCAAAGGCGGCAAGGGCGGCAAGGCTGGAAAACCCGGCAAATCGCTGTTGCCGCCCGCGACGCCGGAGGAACTGGCCAAGAAATACGCCAACGCCACCTGGACGGCCGAGGATGACAAGAGAGTCGCCGAGATCCGCAAGAAGCTCGCCACGGTCGTCCGCCGGCCCGCCAATCCTGCCATCTCCGAACTCGTCACCGTCCAGATCACCGCAGCGCCCGACGCGAAACCCGGGCCGCGCGAAATCCGGCTCGCCACGCAGAACGGCTTGTCGAACCCGGTTGTCTTCTACGTCGGCCAGTTGCCGGAGGTGTCCGAGAAGGCGTCGAAGGTCATCGTGGAACAGAAGAGCGCGGTCGCCAAGACCGCCGTCGGCCCCAAGAGCACCAAGGCCCGCGCTGAAATCCCCGTCAAGCTCCCGGCGACCGTGAACGGCCAAATCCTGCCCGGCGAAGTGGACCGGTTCCGTTTCAGCGCCGCCAAGGGCCAGAAGCTTGTCATGGCCGTCGCCGCGCGGCAGCTCATTCCCTACATCTCCGACGCCGTGCCGGGCTGGTTCCAGGCCACGCTCTCGCTCTACGACAGCAAAGGCCACGAGTTGGCCTACGACGACGATTTCCGCTTCAACCCCGACCCGGTGCTCTTCTACGAGATTCCCGCCGACGGCGACTACGTTGTCGAGGTCAAGGACTCGATCTTCCGCGGCCGTGAGGACTTTGTCTATCGCATCACCATCGGCGAGATGCCGTTCATCACCAGCATCTTCCCGCTCGGCGGCCACGCCAGCGAAAAAGCCACCGTGGAGTTGAAGGGCTGGAACCTTCCCACCACCACTCTCACGCTCGACGATGCCACCCAAGCGCCCGGCATCTACCCGATCAGCGTCCGCAAGGACAACCATGACTCCAACATCGTCCCGTTCGCCGTGGACACGCTGCCGGAATGCCTCGCCGAAAAGTCCCACGGCGGCAAGTCGCACGTCCAGCACGTCGCGCTGCCGATCATCATCAACGGCCGAATCGCGAAGGCCGATGACTCCAACGTCTTTTGCTTCGACGGCAAGGCCGGCGACAGCATCGTCGCCGAGGTCATCGCGCGCCGGCTCAATTCCCCGCTCGACTCCGTCTTGAAACTCACTGACGCCACCGGCAACCAGATCGCTTTCAACGACGACAACACCGACAAAGGCGCCGGCCTCACGACGCACCACGCTGACTCCTATCTCACTGCGACGCTGCCCAAGAACGGCACCTACCTGTTGCGCCTGAGCGACACCCAGCACAAGGGCGGCCCCGAATACGCCTACCGCCTGCGCCTCAGCGCGCCGCAGCCCGACTTCGCGTTGCGCGTCGTCCCCTCCAGCATCAACGCCCGCGTCGGCACGACCGTTCCCCTCACCGTCTATGCGTTGCGCAAGGACGGCTTCACGGGCGACATCGCCATCTCCCTCAAAGACGCCCCCAAGGGATTCAAACTCGGCGGCGCCAAGGTGCCGGCGAAGGAGGACAAGGTGAAACTCACCCTCACAGTCCCGCCCTCGCCGATGGGGCGTCCCGTCAGCCTCCAGTTCGAAGGCCGCGCCACCGTCGCCAGCCGCGAAGTCGTCCACCCCGCCGTCCCCGCGCAGGACATGATGCAGGCGTTCGAATACCGCCATCTGGTGCCCTCGCAGGAACTGGACGTGGCCGTGACCGGCCGCTCCTCGAACAAGGCCGTCTCCGCGAGAATCCTCAGCGACATGCCCGTGAAGATCCCCGCCGGCGGCACCGCGAAGATTCGAATCGCTGCTCCCTCCGGCGCCATTGCGAAAAGGGCGCACTTGGAATTGAGCGAAGCTCCCGACGGCATCATCATCAAGAGTGTTTCCCCGTCGGACGAGGGCATGGACATCCTGCTGGAGAGCGACGCCACCAAAGTCACGCCCGGCCAGAAAGGCAACTTGCTCGTCGGTGCTTTCCCCGCGAAGCCTCCGAAGTCCAGCAAGTCAAAGACAGCGTCCAGCAAGGGCGGCCCAACTGCGATGCTGCCGGCCATTCCGTTTGAAATCACCCAGAAGTGAGGAGTCCCATGAATGTGTTTCGATCGCGTCTGATACCCGTTTTGGTGGCGTTGCTGGCGCTCACGTCGGCTGGCCACGCGCAACAACGATCCCGGTCGTTTTCGGTCGGCTACGTCTATCCCGCCGGTGCCCAGCAAGGCACCACGTCTGAGCATGTCATCGCCGGCCAGTTCCTGGCCGGGCTGACCAATGTCTATGTGACCGGCGGCGGCGTGACGGCCACCATCACCGACTTCATCCATCCAATCCAGGGCGGGGAACTCAACCGGCTGCGCATCCTGCAGGACGAGTTGATAGCGAAGCGGGCCGTCGTGCGCAAGGACTTCAAGACCTTGGAAAACTTCCGGAGCTTCAAGAACGCCAAGAGCATCAAGAAGGATAGCGCGGAAGAAGATAAGGAAATCGAGGAGCTGAAGAAGAAATACGCCAACGCCACCTGGACGGCTGAGGACGAGAAGCTGCTGGCCGAAGCCCGAAAGAAGATGGCCGGCGGCGTTCGCCGGCCCGCCAACCCCGCCATTTGTGAACTGGTTGTCTGCAACCTCACCGTCGCGGCCGACGCCGTGCCGAGCGAGCGCGAAATCCGGCTCGTGACCGCCGCCGGCATCTCCAACCCGCTGGTGTTCCACGTCGGCCAGTTGCCGGAGTTCTCCGAGCCGGCTTCCAAGAACATCGCCCAACAAGTCAGCGCCGTCGCCAGAATCTCCTACGCCCGAAACACGAAGCCCAAGCCCGTGACGTCCGTCACGCTGCCCGCGGTCGTCAACGGCCAAATCCTGCCCGGCGAAGTGGACCGCTTCCGTTGTGCCGCCACCAAAGGCCAGAAGCTCGTCATCGCCGTCAACGCGCGGCAGTTGATCCCCTACATCTCCGACGCCGTGCCCGGCTGGTTCCAAGCCACGCTCTCGCTCTACGACGGCAACGGCAAGGAAGTGGCCTACACCGATGACTTCCGCTTCAACCCCGACCCGGTGATCTACTACGAGATTCCCGCCGACGGCGACTACGTCATCGAGGTCAAGGACTCCATCTATCGCGGCCGCGAGGATTTCGTTTATCGCATCACCATCGGCGAGATGCCGTTCATCACCAGCATCTTTCCGCTCGGCGGATCCGCCGGCGCCAAGACCACGGTTGAGTTGAGGGGCTGGAACCTCCCCGCCTCAAACTTGACACTCGATGACAGCAACAAAGCGCCCGGCATCCATCCCCTCTCCATCCGCAAAGGCAGCCAGGTTTCCAACTTCGTGCCGTTCGCCGTGGATGACCTGCCCGAATGCCTCGCCGAAAAATCCCGCGGCGGCAAGTCGCACGCGCAGCGCGTCACGCTACCGATCACCATCAACGGTCGCATCGAAAAGTCTGACGATTCGAATGTGTTTTGCTTCGACGGCAAAGCCGGCCAGGAAATCGTCGCTGAAGTCATGGCACGCCGGCTCAACTCCCCGCTCGACTCCGTGCTCAAACTTACCGATGCGGTGGGCAAGCAAGTGGCGTTCAACGACGACAACACCGACCGCGGCGCCGGCCTCACCACCCATCACGCCGATTCCTATCTCACCGCCACTCTGCCCAAGGATGGCATCTACCTCCTCTACCTCAGCGACACACAACACAAGGGCGGGTCGGAGTATGGCTATCGGCTCCGCATCAGCGCGCCGCGACCCGACTTTGCGCTGCGCGTCGTGCCATCCAGCCTCAATGCCCGCACCGGCAACCCCGTCTCCGCCACCGTCTTTGCGCTGCGCAAGGACGGTTTTTCGGAGCCGATTTCGATCCAGCTGAAAGACGCGCCATCGGGATTCAAACTCGATAAAGTGCTGATTCCAGCCAACACCAACCAGGTGAAGATCGCCCTCACCGCCCCGCTCGCCCCGCAGGCCGAGCCTGTTACCCTCAAGCTTGAAGGCCGCGCCACCGCTAACGGAAGTGAGATCGTCCGTCCCGCCGTCCCCACACAGGACATGATGCAGGCCTTTGAATACCGCCACTTGGTGCCATCGCAAGAACTGAAGGTCGCCGTCAACGGCGTCTTCCTGCCGAAAGGTGCCGGCGCTTCCGTGAAAATCCTCAGCGACCTGCCCATCAGAATTCCCGCCGGCGGCACCGCAAAAGTCAGGCTCGCCGCGCCCGCCAAAGCCGCGAGCAAGGTGCGCTTGGAACTGGCCGAAGCGCCCGAGGGCATCGTCATCAAGAGCGTCTCCCCGTCAAGCGACGGCCTCGAAGTCGAACTCGCCGGCGACGCCGCCAAACTCAAGCCCGGCCAAAAAGGCAGTCTAGTCGTGGCCGCCTATCCCGCGCCTCCGCCCCCGCCGCCGCCTTCCAAGAAAAACAAAATGAAGCCGAGGCCGCAACCCGTCTATAAAGGCAAGCCGCTCGGCATCCTCCCGCTCATTTCCTTCGAAGTCGTCGCGCGGTAATCGCCGCTGCTATGCCCAATGGACGAGCCGCATATCGAGCGGTTCGTTCAGGTCGGGATGTTGCGGCAGAACACGGATCGCGTAGCCAAAACGGCCGCTGGTCTGACAGGTGATCTTGCCGGTGAACCGGAAGGCGTTGCCTGGCTCGGATGATGCGAGGGTCATCGGCACGGTCTGGACGCGCTTGAGACTGCCTTCGGCTTCCAGCGGACCGAACACAATCTGCGCGCTGATATCGTCGGGCTTGAGGCCGTCGAGGGAAACCGTGACGCCGATGGAGAGTTCCCGCCCAGCAATGAGTTCGGCGACGCCGTTGTCCTGTGCGGGCGAAAGGCGGATGCGGCTCCAGTTGCCTGCGACGTGTTGTTTCCAGGTGGTGAGCTGGCGCGCGGCCTTGACCTTGTGGGCCGTGAGGCGCGCGAACCGCTCGCCGCACGGCAGGTAGAACTGCTCGGCGTAGTCGCGGACCATGCGCGTGCTGTTGAAGAACGGGCCGATGGTGCGGATGGAGGTTTTCATCCGCTGAATCCAGTGGCGCGGCAGTCCGTCCGGGCCGCGGTCGTAGAAAAGCGGCACGACTTCCTTCTCCAGCAGGTCGAAGAGGTCGCCGCATTCGACTTTGTCCTGGTAGTCGGGGTCGTCGTATTCCTCGCCGCCGCCGATGGTCCAGCCGTTGTCGAGGCTGGCAGCCTCGGCCCACCAGCCGTCAAGGGTGCTGAGATTGATGGCGCCGTTGATGGTGGCTTTCATGCCGCTGGTGCCGCTGGCTTCGAGCGGCCGGCGCGGGTTGTTGAGCCAGACGTCGCTGCCCTGCACCATGTAGTGGGCAATGTTCACGTCGTAGTTCTCGATGAAGATGATGTGCCGGCGCAGTTCCGGGTCGCGGATGAAGTGGACCAGTTGGCGGATCGTTTCCTTGCCCGTGTTGTCCTCGGGATGCGCCTTGCCGCAAAAGATGAACTGCACGGGCCGCTGGGCGTCGGTCACCAGCCGCTTCAGTCGCGCCGGGTCCTTCAACAGCAACGTCGCCCGCTTGTAGCCGGCGAAACGGCGCGCGAAGCCGATCGTCAGCACGCGCGGGTCGAGCAACTCCTCGGCCTCGGCGATTTCCGCCGCCGTGCCGCCGCGCCGTTCCAGTTCCCAATGCAGGTGGCGCCGGGCATGGGCGATAAGCCGCTCGCGCTGCCGTTCGTGCGTGCGCCACAGCTCGGCGTCGGGAATCTCGCTGATGGCCTGCCAGACGGTTTCATCCGTCGGCTCTTCCTTCATGCGGTTGCCGAGATAGGTCTCGAAGAGGAACGACATCTCGCTGGAGAGCCACGAGTGCGTGTGGACGCCGTTGGTGATGTGCGCGATGGGCACCTCGGCCTCGGTCAGGTCGGGCCAGAGCGACCGCCACATGCGGCGGGAGACGGAGCCGTGGAGCTTGCTGACGCCATTGCGCTTGGCGGATGTGCGCAGGGCGAGGATGGCCATGTTGAAACCTTCGCCGTGTTCGTTCGGGTTAGCGCGGCCGAGCGCCAGGAACTGGTCGCGGTTCATGCCCAGTTCCTGCCGGAAGCCGCCGAAGTAATGCTCGACCATGTCCGGATGAAACACATCAATGCCCGCCGGCACCGGCGTGTGCGTGGTGAACACCGTGCCCGCCTCCACAGCCTCGCGCGCCTCGGCAAAGTTCAGGCCGTGCTCCTTCATCATCGTCCGGATGCGTTCCAGCGCCAGGAACGCCGCGTGGCCTTCGTTCATGTGGCAGACCCGCGGCTGAAAACCGAGCGCACGCAACGCATGGAAGCCGCCGACGCCGAGCAGGATTTCCTGCCGGATGCGCATGTCTTTGTCGCCGCCGTAGAGCGTCGCGGTGATGTCGCGATCGGCGGGCGGATTTTCCTGGAGGTTCGTGTCGAGCAGGTAGAGCGACACGCGGCCGACCTGCGCCAGCCAGACCTGCGCCGCGACTCGCCGGCCCGGCAGGTCCACGGTCACTTTCAGCCGCTCCCCGTTTGCGCCGAGCGCCGGCGAGATCGGCATGTTGTAGAAATCGTTGTCGGGATACGCCTCGAGCTGCCAGCCGTCGGCGTTGAGCTGCTGCTCGAAGTAGCCGTTGCGATACAGCAAGCCGACACCCACCAGCGGCAGGCCGAGATCACTTGCGCTCTTCAAGTGGTCGCCCGCAAGCACGCCCAAGCCGCCGGAGTAAATCGGCAGACACTCGTGGATGCCGAACTCCAGCGAGAAGTAGGCCATGTCTGCCTTAGCCGCGCCGTCATGCTTCTTCTGAAACCACGTCGGCTCGGTCATATAGCGGTCCAGTCGCGCCAGCACGCGCCGCAAGTGCGCCACAAACCCGCTGTCCGCCTTCAACGTCTGAAGCCGGCTCTGGTTCACCTGACCGAGCAACCGCACCGGGTTGTGGTAACAGCACCGCCACATCTCCCGGTCGAGCCGCCGGAACAACTCGATGGCCTCCGCATCCCACGACCACCAGAGGTTGGAAGCGAGCGTGCGCAGTCCGCTCAATTCTTCGGGGAGGTCGGCGACGACGTTGAAGACGCGAATATTCTTCATGGCTTGGATGGAGTTGACGCGACGCGGCCAACCCGCGAAGCACGCTTCTTGTAACGGACGGCTCCCGCTTTTCCAAGCTTTTCCCGCCAAGCAGTGTCCGTGCCGTCGTGAATCGGCATTCGAGGATTGACTTCGGTTGGCATCAGAGTATATCGGCAGTCCATCAACGCCACCATTTGCCAACAGCCAACGCCAACCGAAAGCACGCCATGAACGCAAACATGAACCGCCGCAGTTTTCTGAAAACCACCGCCACCGTCAGCGCAGCTCTGGCGATGCCCGTCATCTCCCGCGCCGCCGATGCCGGCAAACCGGCCCTGCTCGGCGGCACGCCCGTCCACAAAGGCGGCTGGACAGCATGGCCGCAGTGGCGCGAGGAGTGGGAGCCGAAGATGCTGGAGGTTTATCGCAGCCGCAAATGGTTCCGCCTCTCCGGCCCCCACGTGCCTGAATTCGAGAAAGCCTGGGCCGAAATGCTCGGCGCGAAGAAAGCCCTCGGCGTTGCCAGCGGCACCACCTCGCTCATCGTCGGCCTGCACGTCATGGACGTGGACGCCGGCGACGAGGTCATCGTTTCGCCCTACACCTTCATTGCCACCTACAACGCCATCCTCGCCAACGCCGCGTTGCCGGTCTTCGCCGACACCGACCCGGCGACGCTGACGATGGACCCGAAGAGCATTGAGAGCCGCATCACTGAGCGCACGCGCGCCATCATGCCGGTCCACATCTATGGCATGCCGTGCGATATGGATCCGATCAACGCCATCGCCAAGAAACACAAGCTCGCGGTCGTTGAAGACGCCTGCCAGGCGTGGCTGGGCGAATACAAGGGCCGCAAGTGCGGCACGCTTGGCGACGTCGGCGGCTTCAGCTTCCAGGAGTCCAAACACATCCCCGCCGGTGAAGGCGGCGCCATTACCAGCATGAGCGAGGATATCATTGACCGCTGCAACGCCTACCACAACTGCGGCCGCTCCTGCGGCAACTTCAAGGGCACCGGCAGCTTCTCCCGCGGGATGAACTACCGCATGACACAGTTCCAAGCGATGCTCCTGCTGCAGCAGTTCGACAAGCTGAAAGAGCAGACGGCCATCCGTCGCGCGAACGCCGACCATCTCAGCGCCAACCTCGGCAAGATCCCCGGCATCACGCCCATCCGCCTGCCGGAGAACAGCCGGCCCGCGTGGCATCTCTACCCGTTCATCTACAACGCGGAGCAGTTTAACGGCCTCTCGCGCGACAAATTCATGGCTGCGCTCCGGGCTGAAGGCGTGCCCTGCTCCAGCCCCTACCGCGAGCAGTATTATGACGGCCTCCTCGACGAGGCGATCAACTCCCGCGGCTACAAGCGCCTCTGGAGCGCCGACCGCCTGAAAGCCTACCGCGAGAGCTTCAAGGACCTGAAAGGCAACAAGCAGGCCTGCGAGACGATGGTCGCAATCAGCCAGAACATGCTTCTGGCCGACCGCAGCGCTATGAACGAGATCCTCGAAGCGATCCGGAAGATTCAAACGCACAGCGCCGCGCTGGCGAAGAAGGCGTAAGAAGAACTGTCAGAGCCACGGCCTGCAACCTGTCTTGGCGTCAGAGCGTGCTGACGTTTGGCGGGATCAGTTTGCTTCCACGCTGCGGCCGGAGATGGCAAAGAGCAGCAGCGTCACGTCGAGGATGTTGTCGTGCTCGGCCACGACGCGCACGATTTCCGCGTCGGGCTTTGGGTTCACCCATTCCCATTGAAACAGATGGACAGGCTGGTTATTGGCGTCGTCGAGTGTCCACGTGTAGCGGGTGTCGAGTGCCGCGCGCGTGGCGCTGGGGGTGTCGAATCGCTTGAGGTTGTTGGTGAGACGCACGGGCAACGTGGCCTGTGAGCCGTCGGCATAGTGGACGATGTAGTTGCCGCACGGCCAACCGTAGATCCATTCCCGGACGCGGACGCCTGCGACGGTTTTGTCTTGGGGGTCGTTGATGAAAGCGGTGTGCAGGAAGATGAGCGACGAGAATCGGCCTCGCACGGGAAGCGCGACGGGTTCGGAATTCTTGCGGAGGACGACGCAATCCTTGCTGCCACCAGCCAGCCGCGTTGGAATAAAAGCGATGTCGCGAACACCCGCGGGCAGTTTCACGGGCCGGTCGTGGCGCGCGTAGGCGTCGGGTTTGGCGGTTTTCAGAAACGCGTTAAAGTCGTGCGTGAGGGCCGCATCGAGGGCGAGCGGCTCGACGTGGGCGTCGGCGCGCGGATTGGGCCGCAGGGCCAGCAGGTGTTCGAGCGCCACGAGGCGCGCGGGGTCGGTGTTTTCGTCGCGCGCGAAGTTCCACGCGTAATCGGCGACGCGCAACAGGTTGCTCAACGACCAGAGCGGCGAGTATTCATCGAGAAGATGGGTCTTGTCGTTGCCGAACGAGTAGAGGCCCTTGCCGAAACCCATGACGCGGCGCTTGGCGTCGTCGCTGAGCGTGAACATGCCCGTGGCGTTCGGCCAGACGCGGAAGCCACGCTCGGTGAAGTAGCGGATTTCCTTGTCGGTGTTGCCGCTGCTCCAGAGCGTGAGGATGATGTCCTTCGGGAACTTCTCGATGACCTTGTAGGTGTCGAACCGCTTGCCGTTGTGATAGGGCGAGAGCATGTCCTCGTAGATCATCATGGTGATGCCGCGCGGCTTCAGCCAGTCATTGAGCCGGATATGCGACTCCAAAAACGCCTGCGCACGCGTGTGACCGTGGAGAAGCTCGTCGGGTGTTTCGCCTTCCTTGCGCTCGTGCCACCACTCGTCGGATTTCGGGCTGAGGTATTTGGGCTGGAGCGCCTCAATGACGTCGAGCATGCAGTCGCGGACGATGGCGTCGTGGTCGGGATGCGTCACGTCGCCCTGGCTGGGCCAGCCTTTTTCGCGCAGCTCGGGATGATAACCGATGGTGAGCCACCAGTTGGCGTGGCCGCCGATCTGCCATGCGGGGCAAAGGTCAATGAACCGGTCGCGACAGAACCGCCCGAACCGCCGCAGGTCGTTGAGCGAGTAGAGTTTCTCCGAGCCGTTGAATTCGGGCCGGCGCTCGTAGCGGATGTTGGCCGAGAAATCTATGTAGAAGGTGTTGAACTTGTTGCCGGCGACGAAACGATCAGTCCAGTCCATCAGATACTCGATCCCACGGTTTTCGCGCACGGGATAGTTGCGGAACGTGTGGGGATGCTCCAGCCGGATGAGCCGGTTGGGCGTGTCAGGCCAGTCCACGATCTGCGCGCACGGCACGGTCAGCGTCTCGGAGCTTTTCTTGAGCGCGTGTTTGAGCAACTGGAAGAACGTGACGGTGCCGTAGTAAAGCCCCGGCTCATCGTCGCCGGTGATGACGACGTGGTTCTTCTCCACACTCAAGGCGTAGCCCTGCGGCTTGCGAGCGGCGGCGCCCACCCGCAAGACGACCCCATTCTCTGTCGTCGTCGTGTCGAACGTCTTCACTGCGAGTCGTCGGCCGGTGTGACCGAAGTAACGCTCGGCGAACATCTCCGCTGTGCGTCGCGTGCGCTCAGAGATGCCTTTCTCCAGGAACAGCGTCCAAGGTTTCCGGGCTGCAAACGTCCCGGCTTTCCAAGTCAGTTGCTTCGGCTGCGGCGACACGATTGGCTCCGCGAAAACATCTCCCACGCGCACGTTCGGGTCGGCAGTGTTCGCTTCGGGTTTGACCTGCTGCATCGTGATTCGACGCAGACGATAAGTGGTGTTGGTGGCGTGCTTGCCAGCGTCCAATGTCAGCATTACGTGCGCGAGCAGTTCCCAGCGCGGCGGATGCTTCTCGCGGCGAAAGCCGCGTTCGACGATGTATTCGTGTCGGCCACGCTCCAGCGCGAGGTCGTGGACGAGTTGCGACTGGTCGGTGAACACGATGTTCACGCCGATGTGCGGATAGTCATCGTGGTCGCACTCGATGAGCAGCTTGATGCCGCGATAGCACATGCCTGCGTCCGGCTCGGGCGGCTTCTCGAAGAACAGCGTCGAACACGCCATGCCCTGCCGGCCTTGGAACGCGAACTCGACCCACGCCTCGCCGTCCTTCGTGACCGGCTTGGCAAATGGCACGAGGTCGCTGCTTTTTTTCCAGCGGGCTGTGTAGTTGTTGATCGCGGCGAACTCACATCGGCCGGCCTCGAACAGGAGCAGTCCGTCCGCTTCCTTTGCCGGCTTAAGCTTCAGCGGGCCTGCCGCCGTAGCCGTCGCGGCACAGGCGAAAACCAGCGAGAGCAGAACTGCGGAGGCGCGGTTCATTTGTCCTCGACGCGCGCACCGCGCAACGCCAGCGAATCGAAGCGCCCGACCGGTTCGCCGCCGGCCCACGCGATGCCGCGCAGCAGCAGCAGGCGGAACCACGGATCGTCAAACGTCCACGTGTAGTGGCCTGGCACACAACCGAACACGCGGCCGCGACCGGTCGGGCAGGTCCAGAACATCGGCTGCGGCGAAGTCTGCTCGCTGTCTTTGTCTGGTTTTTCGCGGGACACCGCCAGCGTGGTCACGCGATCTCCCGCGAGCGTCGGCGTCGGCGGCCAGTAGGGTTCGTCGAGGAACGAGAGCTTCGGTGGCAGTCCGCGACAAATCGGATGGTCGGCGGCGGCGATATCCACCTGCATTGGCCCGTGGCGATAACGTGTGAAGCCACCCACGCCCACCAGCGCCGCCACTTCCGCATCGGCCTTCGGCTTCGTCCATGTTGCCGAGTGAATCAGCACCAGCCCGCCGCCGCGTTCGAGGTATTGCTTGAGCTGGCGCTTGTGATGGTCAGTCCACGACAAATAGCAGAACGCAACGATTACGTCCGCTGAAGCGAACTGCTCGTCCGTCGGCCAACTCCACGCGCAGCAAACCTCCACGTTCTCCGCTCCAGCGCCGGTCTTCGCGCCCGCGATGGCTGGGCCGAAGAGGTTGACCTGTGTGGCTTTGGACGCCGCGCGTCCGCCGAGCAGCAATGCCCACCGCTCCTGCCACACCGGGTAATCGTGCTCGTGCTCCCGGTGGTCCTTCTTGTCGGCAAGAAGCACGATGCGGAGTTTGCGTGCCGACTCCTTCGTCGCACCGGCTTTCGCCAGCGCCGCTTCCACTTCGCTCCGCAGCACCGGTTCCGGCGGAGGCGGCGCGGCGACGCTGATCGTCACCGCGCCACCAAGAAGCCAGCCCAACAACAACAGCGGCAGCAATCTGAGAAGCTTCATGATCCCAACAGCGAGTTCAGATGCTTCAGACTCTTCGCCGCCTGGTCGGGCGTGCCGCACTCCACCGAGAAGACGATGTCGCGCGGGCATTTCTCGCGGACGATCTTGATGATGCGCGCCCAGTCGAGGACGCCCTCGCCACACGCGCAACCCACCGGCGTTCCGGTCACCTTGCCGCGCTCGGCCTCGGAGTGTTTCACCGAGATGTCCTTCGCGTGGAGATGGACGAGCCGCGAGGCAACGCGCTCCAGCCACGCATAGACATCGTGGCCACAGAGGTAGGCATTGCCGGTGTCGAGGTTGATGCCGATGGCGGGCGACTTCACCAGGTTGTAGATGCGGTCGAGGCCATCGGGGTGGCGCGAGTATTGCGCGTGCGGCTCCAAGCCGATCTTGACGCCGCGACGCTCGGCGATGAACGCCGCTTCCTGGAGCGTATATTTGATCAACACGAAGTCTTCCTCTTCCGTCGTCCACTTCGCCTTGTGGCCCTCGTCGGTGTTGACGACCGGCACGCCGATCTCGGCGGCGACGCGGATGGCGAGTTTGATGTATTCGCCATGCACCTCCGGCCGGCCGAGCGGTCCGTGCGCTTGCAGGCCGGAGATGGTCAGGCCGGCCTTGTCGCAGGCGTCCTTGATGCGGTAGGGGTCGTCGAACATCGAGACGGTGTGGAAGTAGCCCGCCTCGCTCATCAGCTCGCGGCCGAAGTGAACCATCGGCTCGATGTATTTGTAACCCATCTCGGCGGCCTTCGTGACCGCCCACTCGAACGGCTTGTCCGAGCTACGTGAGAATTCCGTGTTCAATCCGACGTGTATCTTGCCCATGTGCGTTTTCCTTTCGTTTGTGGTTTATCTGTTGTTCGAGGCGGATGTCACCGCGTAAATGTTGGCGCTGCGGAGAAAGAAGCGCAGCCGGACGTTGCGGCCGGCCAGTTCGCGGGCGGACTTGCCGTTCCATCGCAACGGCAAATCGGCCTTGTCGGCGTTTTGGATGATGCACTTCTCGCGCTCGAATCCCGGCACGACCTCGCCCTTGTCGTCCAACACGGCGGCCATGACGTAGGCTTGTTGTGTCGCGAACGCGCGTTCCGGCGACGGCACGGCGGCGTTGAGAGAGAGATCGGCCTGCGGCATCTGGAATGACGCGGTGGAGAACTCGGCGTTGGCGCGCGAAGCGACGAAGCTGATGCGGTCTTCCGGCAGGCCCAACAACAGTCGGCCGCGCACGAACAGGATCTTGCCGCCGACGATCAGGGGATGGGTTTCGAGACGGGCGATTTTCGGAAACACCTCCAGCGCGTTGACGCCGCGCGCCGGACGTTCCCAGCGCAGGCCGTCGCGACTGGTCCACCATTCATTATCAAGCTGGGGCGCGTGCTTGCGCAGCGCCAGCGGACTGGCGGCGTAGTTGAGCACCATCATGTAGGCGCGGTCGCGATACCAGAAACCATTGCCGCTGTAGAATTCCAAGTCCGGCGGGTCGGCGGCGTCGGGCACGGTCAGCGCCGCGTCAGGCCGCACCTGCGCGCGACCTCTGCGGTTCCAGACGTCCTGGAGGGAGTCTGAGGGATCCCATGCGCGCCCGTCGGGGCTGGAGCGCAAAGCGAGCACGCGCCGGTTCTTGCCGCCGTGGTCCACGATGCGCTTGGTGCCGCCGGGAACTTGCTGGAAGCTCTTGGAGACGACGACGAAGCGGTGCAACGCCTTGCTCCAAAACAGGCTCATGGCATCGCCGTCGTAGAAGAGCGGATTGCCCGGGTGCGCGGCCCATCGCTTGCCGTCCGGGCTGAAGAACGCTGTATAGGCAAAACCGTTGTCGTCCACCTTCAGCTTGAGCGCCAGGTATTCCCCGGAATCCGCGTTGCGGGCGATCGCGAAATGGTCCGTCCATGCCGCCGGTTCGGACTCGAACACCGTTTCCACATTCTCGAACTTGATGCCATCGCGCGTGTTCGCCCGGAGAAGTTTCCAGACCATCACACGCCGCGTTTCGTCACCGCGCTTCATCTCCGTCATCTGCTGACCGAAGACCTCCCACGAGCCATCAGGGCGCGGGAAGCCGCCAACGAGAGGGAATCCAGACGGCTCGCACTCGCGGATCAGCCGCACAGGCGTCACACCGAAATGCAGCTTCCCCCATGTATTGGTGACATCCTGCGCCGTGGAAAAGAGCAGCCTGAGCGGCTCGGCGCAGGCTGCGTGACTGACGATCAGGTTTGCCGCAAGCAGCAGGAGCGATGCGCGCGTGAGACGGATCGCGTTGGAGATCCTCTCACAGGTGTTTGAACGATGATGGCTCATGGTTTGGCTGCGGACTGTTGGTAGTGACTGCCAATCTGGTCTGGCGTGAGCGCACGATCATAGATGGCGATCTCGTCGAGTTTGCCTTCAAAACCGGCAGCGAACGCGATCCGCTTCGGCCCAGCGGGGAGCGAGCCGGCAACGACCCCCGGCGCGAGACTGCCATCCAGGTATGCCGTCACCTGTTCGCCGGCGCGGACCAACGCGAGGTGATGCCACGTCTTTGGCGAAATCGTCTTGAGCGAAAGTGGTTGGCCATCAAGTTCGAGCAAACGCCCCGTTCCCGGCATGCCGTCCCAGAACCACAGTTCGATCGTGTAAGTGTGTTTCAACTCCGCGAATGCTGCGCATAAGCGGCCGCCCGCGAAGTGCGGACAGCGGTTGATCGCGGTTTCGCCGGAGAACTGCGGCCCGTCCAGCCATCGCGCCACGCCGCCTTCATGGGTCGCATGGCGTTTCACGCCCGTCGCGTCGAACGCTGTGGGGCCGCCCGATTCCTCCAGCCGCCAGTAGGCCAGCGGTTTCGAGGCAAGCACGGCTTGCGCGTAGGAATCGGGCGTGGGCGTTGCCTTGCGACGCGGCTGACCGCTGACGTTTTCGAGCAGGCCGAGCACCGCCTCGACGATTTTCGGCTCGGCGGTTTTCTCCAAGCAGGCGGTCCGCGCTTCCCAGGTGCTGTAGCCGCCGAGGGCGTGTTGTTCGGGCGGCGGGATGTAGCCCTCCTCGCCGTTGGCCAGCTCGATGTTCATGGTCGGTGCCAGCGAACTCTGGGCCTTCAGCCGCAGGCCGGTGATTCCGTAAACCTCGCAGGGAATTGCGGTGACGGCCAGTTCGCCGATACGCAGGGCTTGGAGTTTCAGTGTGCGCGTGGACGGCGTCTTGTTCAGGAGGATTTGCTCGCGCGCATAGACTTCCTCGCGCGTGCGCGGTATCCGGTCGCCGAGTTTCTCCGCGATTGGCTTGGCCCACGCCAGACGGGCTTTCGGCACCTTGCGCACTTGGAGTGTGAGTTGCCGCTCGCGCATCGCCAGCGGAACCCAGTCGTGGTAGCTGATTCCCTGATATGCCGCGTGAGCTATCTTCACCACCGATGTGGCGTAGCTCTTGTGATCGCCCTTCTTGGCCGGTCGGCTGAAGTCCATCCAATGCTGGTCGCCTGACGTGCCCTGCGACATGATCGCCACAAAGCGCGGCTCCGCTTGATCCGGGGCAATGCGGGCCTGAATCTGCTCGCAGAACTGGCCGCACCAGTCGGCCGAGAGCGGCTCCACGCCCGCGCCGTAGAAGTGCATTCCGTAGTTGGCCAGCAGGGCGATTGGCCGGCCGCCGGGCGATTGCACCGACAGCAGTGTCACGTCGCTATCCACCGGGCCTGCCGGACCGATGTTCGCCGGCCCCGCATAGGGCGGAACCATGAGAATCCGTTTGCCCGGCTCGCCAAACGATGTGAGCGGCACGCTGCCCGGCGCCATGATCCATAACCGGCAATGCGTCAGTTCCGGCGCGGAGGCGACAGTCCAGCCGACGCGGGCCGGTGCCAGATGCCGCTGCGCCCGAACGACAGCCTCGGCAATCCGGCCGGGCAGCCAGGCCGCGTAATCGGGGTCTTCGCGACTTCCCAGCACCGGCATCGCCGAAGGCGCCGAGTGGGTGTGGGTCGCTGAGATGAGCATCCGGCCGGTCGGGATTCCGGTGGCCTTGCGGGCAAGTTCCTTGGCCCGGTCCAGCAGCGTCCGAGGCAGCACGCAACTATCCACGACCACGACCGCCACGCGGCACGCCCCGTCGTCGATCACCAAGGCACGTGCCGACAGCCGATCAGTGGCTTTCGAGGCCGTGCGCTCGAACGTGTAGCCGTTGACGATGACCGGGAACTTCGGCGGCGTGACATCAACGACAGCCGCTCCCGCGCGGAAGACCTTCTCGGCGGCCGAGGCGGTGTGTAGGCACACAACCGCGGCTCCGCCCACCAGTAAGGCGGTCAGCAGCGTCCGTCCTGTCATGGAACGACCTGTCGTCATTGCGATGCTTTCAGTGTGAGTGTGTCACCGGGGTCGCATTCTCAAGGCCACAGCGAGTTGATCGCCTTGACCGATTCATCAACCAACACACGGCCGCCGATCGGGCCGACGGTGTGATTGACAGCGCTGTAATCGCCCCCGGCCACTGCCCGGCGCGTGGGCAGATAGCCCTGAAGGTCACACGTCAACTGCGCGATGAACGTCAACACCGCCTTGCTGCGCCCCTTGATTTGCAGGCCGTAGTCCAGGAACAACTCGAACGGATTCGTGGCCATCGCCACATCGCCCAGCCGCAACACATGAAGCTCGACGGGCACCTGCGAGGGCATCCAACGGGCCTCGTTGATGGAGTTCTTGTTGGGGATGGTCGTCTTGATTGTCCGGTGCGCGAAAACCGGCCGTGTCTGCACATCGCTCTGCGCATAGGGCCAGACATCGTCCACCGCGCGAACCACACGGTTGGCCAGTTCCTGTTTCCAAGAAACCTTCCGGCGCGCGGTCATCACCTGCTCGGCTTTGCGGCGGATGATCGGTTCGGGACACTGGTCGCCCGACGCCGCGCACTGTCCAAAGACGTGGACCTTCAGCCCGTGTTTCAGCCTGATGCCCTCGCGGATCGGATGCCAGAAATCGGCGCTGATCGCCTTGCGGCCGACCTGTGACGGGCAGGCGAGGTTCAGCAACATCCCCTTGAGCTCCTTGTCCGCATCCCAGAAGAACAGCATCTCCACCGCATGGTCCTCGGAACCTTCGATGTGCGAGAAGTCGGGCCGGGCCGCGTCAAAACCCATGATCGCCGAGCCGTCGGCGTAGCTTAGGCGCCGGTTGTAGCCGACCGCTGCGTGGCCTAATCCCCAACTCACGCCGGCAGGTTTCCGACCCTGCCACGCCTCCACGATACCCGCGCCGACTCGCTCGTAGAGCAGCAGGATATACTGCTGCGGCGTCATCACGTCCTTTTCCTTGCTGATGTCATACAACTGCCCCGGTCCGGTCTTCTCGTAGGAGATGCTCGGTCCGCAATGGGTGTGCGTCGCGCCGCAGAACAACTTGTTGCTGTCGAAATCCTTGAGCCGCTTCGCCGCCTCGCGCTGCAAGCCTTCGTGGACCTCCTTCGTCATCCGGACCAAGTCGAGGCTGATCATGATCGCCTGCTCGATCACACGCTCTCCGTCCCGCGTCTCCAAGGCCAGCACTGTGGCCGTCACCGGGTCTTCCACCTCGCGGGTGACCCGCTTGTAACCGCTGCCGTCCAGAACCACGCGGGCGGACGGCGTGATATCCACCGTCGCCCAACCGGCGTGCAACTGTCCGGCCGCCGGCTCGCCGGTAAATGCGAGGCCGTCTGCCAGCATCACCGCCGCGACAACAAACCAGCCGCGAACCGTTTTCATGGTCCGGCATCTTAAGCTCAACTGTCGTGTCTCCGCCATAGCCGCGTGTCTCAAAAACCAGCACTCCGGTCTCAGGCCGGGCCGCGGCTGATGCCGCGGCCCGCATGTGTGTCAGGGACTCTCGCCAAGCGCCGAGAGTAATGCAGCCACCGCGCGCTGATGGCTGGCCTGCGATTGCTCAAGGTCTTCCCAAGTGGCGGTGTCGGTGATGGCCTTCTGGCAGGCCAGGGAAGCGTCGCCCTCGGCGTCGAATGCTGGCACACCAAACCGCTGGAAGACCCAAGTTGGCAGGCTGCCGCTGGTGCATCCAGCCGCTACCGCGACCGGCTTCTTCTCAAGATCCGGTGGCGCCAGCGCCGCCCGGTAGGCGCGGTTCAACGGTCTGCACCGCGCCAGATACGGCTCGTTCTTCGCCGCCGCGGCTGAACAGAGAAAGCTCGATCCCGTGATCGAAGCCAGATGATGAAACGCCACGACTGCGGCAGGCTTGAGCTTTTCCAGCAGCCGCATCACGGCTTGCGTCTCCGGTTCCGAGCCTGGCGTCGCGCCGCGGTAGGTCATGCTCTCTGGGTCCGAGGTAACGAGGCCATAACCGTAATGGACCGTCTCCCAGTCGGCGGGAAAATTGCGGTTCAGATCTACCCCGTTGGCATTGGTCCTTAGGTAGGGCGGGTAGCCCAGCGCCAGTCGCTGGCGTTGGTCGGCGTTGACGCACGGCAGCACGGCCAGACCCACGCGATCCAGCAACGCCCGGCGGTTGCGGACCACATGCTCGAAAGCGGGGATAAGCAGTTCCGCGCCCGCCTCTCCGGCGTGAACCGACCCCAGCATCACCAGCACGCGCTCGCGGTTGCCGGCGATCAACGCGCGCAACGGGCGGCCCTGCACGGTGTGTCCGACCGGCCGCAGCTCGACGACGCCGGGGAAGTCAGCCGCCAGCCGGTCCAGGCGGCGTTGCACTTCCTCCCACGTCCACCAGACGCGCGGATCGCGGACCTTGACGGCGGCTGGTCCGGTCGGCAGGTCGCCGCGGTCTGTCGCCACCCAATACGCATAGGTCTGGCCGGGTTCCACGCGCTCATCGGTGAACTCGAACTTGCGGTTGTTCAAGGCGCTGAGCGGGCCTTCGAAGATGAGCCGCGCGTCCTGCCAGCGGAGGCCGTTGAAGAACTCGTCATAGTCATGGCCGAAACGGAAGCCCAGCAGGTCGGCCCGCCAGATGCGAAGCCTGACCGAATCCTTCGGTTCCTTCTGTGTGGCGTTGAAGAACGGCGTGCTCTTGAAGCAACTGAGCCGCACGCGGCCCGCGACGGCGGTAGCTTTGAGAAACGCGATGGCACGCGTGGCCGGAGCGGTGGCTGTTTTGGAGCCTGCCTCTTGGGCGAGCGCGTTGGACGCGGCAGCCAGCAGCGGGATTGCGGCCGCTCCTGCGGTTCGCCCAACAAACGCCCGTCTGGTCATGGGACGACCTGTTGTCATTGCGGTGCTTTCAGCGATCGTTCGCGGGTTCCTTTTGCGGCACACCCAGACAAATGCGGAAACCGTCGCGAGAGTCGGAATAGGTCACATTCCTAATGCCCAGTCGAACGGCGCAGCGCGCGTTCCCCGGAACATCGAAGTAGTTTCCACCCCGGCACACAGGTCGCGACACGGTGCGCTTTTCCGCATTCTCAAAATAGACCTCCTCATGCCCGCCCTTCGGATCGAAATGATCGAGGACAAACTCCCACACGCCGCCGCACATGTCAGCCAGGCCAAAACCGTTGCGACCCTTTTCTCCGTAGTGATCCACCGGTGAGACGAAAGAAAAACCGTCGCTCCACGGCGCCTTCGCCAGCGGCCAGGTCTTGGTTCGGCCCGGCAGGAAATCTATGCCGGAGATGTTCAGCCGGCCTTCGCCATCCTCGATTTCATTTCCCCACCAGAAATAGCGGCTCTCCTTGCTGCCGCCGCGGCATCCATACTCCCACTCCGCCTCCGTGGGCAGCCGGTATTCCAAGCCTTCGGGCAGCCGGCCCGCTTTGCGTTCGCGGTCCGTCAGCCATCGGCAGAAGGCTTTCATGTCGTTGTAACTCACACACACCACCGGAAAGACATCCCGGTTCGGGAACGCCCAGTTCGGGTCGCGCCAACTCTTGCCAGCCATTGATTTCCACGGATGCACCACCTTCGTCGTCAGGTGATAGCCATCCCATTCGGGATTGAAGACCTGAGTCTCGCCGCCGGGCTTTTCGGCGTTGGTCACGAAGCCGCTCTCCTCGACGAACCGCCGGAACTGGCCCACGCTCACCTCCGCGCGCCCCATCCAGAAGCCGTTCTTCACACGCGTCAGTCGTGGTTGTTCACCCTCGAACGACTCGCGCGTCGTCCCCGGCGTGGCACCGCCTTCGATTCCTGTGGCCCACTGCTTCTCCTCCCGCGTGCTGCCCATCATGAACTCGCCCGGCGGGATGTAAACGACCTCCAACGTGACGCCGTTGCCGAGGTTCAACTGCTTCGTCGCACCCTTGGCTGGCTCGCCAGCGTGCGCCACAGCGATGATTGTCAGGGCTGACAGAATTCTGGCGATCTTCATGGCGATTCCTTGTTGAGACGGCCTCACACTTTCAACCCGCGCAGGTTGACTTCGCGTGTCTTGGCCTCCTTGATCACTTCGTCCATCGTCAGCCACGTCTTTCGCAGCATGGCTTCGCGGCCGAGAATGCCTGTCAAGGTGCAGTCCACCGAACGATGGGCCGTCTCGTTGTCGAACCTGCCCTCGGTGACGCAACGATAGAACTCGGCAATGTTGGCCTTCGCACCGTCGGTATAGATGCCCTTGGTGACTTCTCCCACGTAGTGCTTGGGGCCGCCTCGGACACACACTTTGCCGTTGTAAGCCAGATGCGCCGTGGCCTCCAGCCCCATGAGGTCGGCCTCGAGGTTATACATGAACGTGTTGTTTTGCAGGAGCTGGGTCGTGTGAGTCCAACAGGTTCCGTCCGCGAGTTGGAACACCACCCCGCCGCAGTCCGTGCGGTCGCCGTGCGGGTCGGGCCGGACAATGCGCCTGTAGCCGCTCGCGCCGACCGCGCGCTGGCCGGTGACCCACGTAATGCCGTCAATGATATGGATGTCATACAGCAGCATCAAATCGCCGCTCATTCCGATGTGCGAATACCATGCCCTCTTGAACAGGTTTTCGATGGTCGGGCCGACCGGCGGGTCCGGCAGCTTGCCGCAAGTGCCGCCGGAGTAGATGTGCGCCAGACCGCCCAGCCCGCCATCGGCGATGCGCTGCTTCACTTCCTGATTCGCGGGATCCGTCGGCAACTGGTAGTCCACCCGGAAGCACAACTTCTTCTCCGTCGCCTTCTTGGCCAGTGATTGCATCTTGAAGACGGCCGGCACGTCCACCGCAAACGGTTTGGCCATATACACGTGGCAGCCAGCGTCAATCGCCGCAGCGGCTTGTTCGGGATAGAAATACGGAATGCCCTCGAGAACCAGCGCCTCGACACCACTGTCGAGCGCCCGCTTGTAGCCCGAAAGGCCGCTGAACCGCTTTCCCGCCGGGACACCCAGCCTGTCGCCCACCGCGTTGGCGGTTTCCTCGAAGTAATCCACCGCCGCCACGATCTCGTATCCGGGGTGTTGTTTGAACAGCCCGGCAATCCAACTGCCCCGGCCGCCCAGTCCCACGACGCCGATGCGAAGCTTGCGCCCGACTGGCTTGGCGGTTTCCTGCGCGAGCGCGCCAGATGCGGCAGTCAGCAGCGCAGCCGCGCTCGCAGTCTTCTCAACAAACGTCCGTCTAGTCATGAAACGATCTGTTTTCATTACGATGCTTCCTTTCAGTGTGGTGGCGCAGGCAATTATTTTCCAAACATCTTTTCCATCTGGCGGGTCAGCTTTTCGATCTCGCGCTTCTGGGTGGCGGGATCCTCGGGCGTGCGCCCCTGGTCGTTGGTGTCCACCATCCACTTTTCCAGCGCCGACCGCAGCTTCGTGAGCTCCTGCTTGTGTTCAGGCGACTCGGTCAGGTTGTTGAGTTCAAACGGATCAGCTTGAAGATCGTAAAGTTCCTCGGCTGGTTTGGAGGACGCCATGAACTTCGCTTGGATGGCGTTCAACTTCCCCTCGGCATGAAGCTGACGCATGAGATTAAAGTTCGGGTTGGTATTATCAGCGTAAGGCATGCGTGGCGGCAAATAGGGCCGGGTCGGCTCGAAATTGCGGATGTATTTGTAGCGGGCATCGCGCACGGTGCGAACCCGGTCAACCTTCGTGCCCACCCGGTCCATGGCGGTGAACAGATGCTCGCGTCGCTTGGCGTTTGGCCCCAGGAACGGCTGACCCTGCATTTCCTCCGGCACCGACACGCCAGCGAGGGCGAGGGTCGTGGCGGTCACATCAATCAGGCTTACCAGTTTATCGCTCGTCGAACCGGCTGGAAGCAGTTTCGACCAGCGCACCAGCAGCGGCACATGACAGCCCTGTTCGTAAGCGAAGTATTTGCCGCGAAAACACTCACGGCCGTTGTCGCCGAAGAAAAAGACGATGGTGTTGCCGCTCAATCCCTCCTGTTCCAGCAAGTCCAGCACCGCGCCAACCTTGGCATCCAGCGCCATCATCGAGTCGTGATAGAGCGCCCAGTCTTCGCGGGCGACCGGATGATCGGGCAGATACGGCGGCAAGGTAAGCTTGGCCGGGTTGGTCGGGTTATTCTTCACCTTTTTGTAAATGCGATGCGTCTCGGACAAGTTGACCTGGGCGTAGAACGGCTGGTGGCTCTTGAGAGCTTCCCATTTGTTGGAGTCGAAGGGTTTGTCAGGCGGTTGAAAGTTCCAGTCTGTCTTGCCTGCGCCGCGCAGCTTTATAGCAGGAGGAAACTCGACGACGTTGGCCGTGAAATAGCCGGCTTCACGCAATCGGTCGGTGATGAGCTTCACGCCGGCGGGGAGTTGATAGCCGTCGTCCCGGTGGCTGCGATGATGATGCGCCCCAAACGACGTCTGATACATGCCGGTCATGAACGCCGACCGTGACGGCGAACAAACCGGTCCGGTCGAGTAGGCGCGCCGGTAAAGCCGGCCTTGCGAAGCGAACTTGTCCAGGCGCGGCGTGCGCGCGTCACGGTTGCCGTAACATCCGAGGTCAGGCCCGATGTCCTCGGCAATGATCCAGAGAATGTTGGGTTTGACGGAGGGCGTCTTCATTTCGCCGCGGCTCTCGGCGGCGAAGGCGCTGATGGCGCAGGCGGCCACGGCAACGAGGAACGCGCACCGGCTGCATTTCAATTTCATGTTGAGGATCACGGGTTTGGCTTGTGTCTCGTTGCCTGCTCCGTCCAACGCATTTTCACGCCGCTAGACAAAAAGGCTCTTGAACAATCTGAGAATCTCATCTTGGATTTTGTCGGCGGCCGCAACCTCCAGATGGCTGGAGCGGGCGGGCCAGGTTTCGTAGCCGCCCAGCTCGTGCTGGCGCGGGGTCGGCAGGTAGCCGTGAAAACCGTTGGCCAGTTCGATGACGAAGGTGTGGCGCGCGGTGCTCTGTTTCTTGATCGCCAGCCCGGTCTCCGCGAACATCTCGCAGGGGATGGCGCCGACTGCGATGTCGCCGATGCGGATGGCTTGCAAGCGGACTGGTTCCCGCGGCGGCATCTCCGCGAGGAGCAACGCCTCGCGGGCATAGATTTGCGGGCGGGTCAGCTTGTTGGACGGCGGGCCGGGAACTGCGGTCTTCTTCGCCCATTCCAACCGGGCGGCATCCGGGCGTCGGATGCCCAAGGAGATTTCGGATTCGACCGCCGCCAGCTTCGGGCGGTCTTGGAATTGGACCGTCTTGAAAGCGGCGGCCACAGCCTCGGCCACGTCGTGGCCGACATGGCGCATCTTGCCATAGGCTGGCAGCGCGGGACGGGGAGCGCCGTCGCCTCCCACACGGATATTGGCGACATCGCCGCAGGTGCCGTTGGACATCATCGCCACAAACGGCGGGTCTTGCGTCGCGCCCAGTAACTCCTCCAGCCGGCGGGAGAAAACCCCGAAGTAATCGGCGCTGATGGCACCCATCGGATTGCCGCCCACGTAGTGCAAGGCGTAGTTGGCGAGCACGGCCAGCGGGCGACCGTCGGCGTGCTGCACGGCGAGAAACGCTACCTCCGGATCCACTGGCCCTGCCGGCTCCAGCGCCACGTCCTTGGGCGCATACATCCAGGCGCGGTCGGTCTTTCCGCCGAAGGGATTGACCAGCGAGTGGCCCGGCTTGAGCAGCCAGCGGCGGTTGAAGACGTGCTCAGGTTTCTGCACGCTGCCCCAACCGAGGCGGGCCGGGGCGAGGTTGTTGATCGCGCGCTGGACGCCATCCGCCATCCGCTGCACCGCGAAGTCCTCGTAGCGCCGGTTGGCATCGCCCAAGCCGAGGTCAATCAGCCGGGGCGAACTATGCGTGTGCGTGGCCGAGATGAGGATGTGGGCGGGCGGGATGCCGGTGGTTTGCGAGATCAGTTGCCGGGCGCGATCCACCAACTCGCGCGAGATCATGGTGGTGTCGCAGATGACAAACGCGACGCGGGTGGTTCCATCGTCCAGCACCAGACAGCGCGTATGCAACTCGTCATGCACATGCTTGGCGGGACCAATCTGCATGATAGTGCCGTTCAGGATCACCCCCAGCGCGGGGGTGATATTGCTGGTCGCCGCCCCTGCGCGAAAGCCTGCCGGAGTTGTGGGCTGTCCGCCCTTACTCCTCTTGCCCTTTCCTTTGGCCGGCGCGGCGCTCAGGCTCATGCTGCCAAGAGCCGTGAACGCAGCACTGGTCGCGATGGAGGTGATGAACGCGCGTCGTTTCATGCGATACGTCGCGTCACTCACAGCTTCCAGCCATTATGCATCGGCCGGTCCAGCATCTTGTTCGCCTCGTCGTCGTTAACGAAGACCTCCTGCGTCGGATCCCATCGGAGTTTCCGGTTCAGCTTGATGGCGATCTGCTCAAGGTTGCACAGGATGTCCGAACAGACGGCGACATCAATCGGCGCGGCCGGTTTGGTCTCGCCTTTGACCGCGTCAATGAAGTTCACCTGATGGTTGGTGCTCTTGAAGAGATGGATTTCGTTCGGCGCGGTCTGCGCCCTGATCAGCGATTTCGGCTCGGCGTCCATGCCGTTGCGATCCACATGAATCCAGCCCTCCGTGCCGAGGAACAGCACGCCGTGGCCGTGGCCGCCCTTCTGTAACGGATGCTTCTTGGCGGTCGCATCGTCCATGTGGATCAACGTGACGCCGTTGGCATAGCGGTTCTCGATTTGCCAGTGTGTGGCGCAATCGGTGAGCATGTCCTTGGGAAAAACGCCCGTGCCCTCGATCTCTGTCGGGCCGCTCAGGTCAGTGCCGTTGCCCCACTGCGCGATGTCGAGATGATGCACGCCCCAGTTGCCGATCATCCCCATGCAATAATCGGAGATACAATACCAGATGCTGTAGCTCTGGCCCTTCGTCCACGGCCGGCAACGCTGGAAGCAATAGGGCGCCATCGGCGCGGGGCCGAGCCACAGTTCGTAATCGAGTTCCTTCGGCACCGGCTCGGTGGGCTGCTTTGGGCACGTCCAGCTCCCCGGCACACCGACGAGAATCGTCTGCAGCTTGCCGATCCTGCCGTTGCGGACCAGTTCGCACACGCGCCGGAAACTGCCGGTGGATCGCTGCTGCGTCCCGAACTGGAACACAACTTTGCTCTCCTTGACCGCCTTCCGGAGGACCTGCGCCGCGCGCACGCTCCAGCCGATGGGTTTCTCGCAATACATGTGCTTGCCATGCCGGACGGCCTCCAGCGCGACCAGGACATGCCAGTGGTCCGGCGCCGTGATCTGCACCGCGTCAATGTCCTTGCGCTGCATCAGCTCGCGGAAGTCCTTGTAAGCAGTGCAGTCCTTGTTGTTGTAGAACTCATCCACCGCATTCTTGCCTTGGTTTCGCTGGGTCTCGTGAACGTCGCACACGGCCACGACGCGGACGTCCGTGTTCCCGCGGAACGCCCCCATGTTGCCCCGCCCTTGAATGCCGAGGCCGATGCAGCCCATGATGACCTTGTCGTTCGCGCCAAAGGCGGATGCAGGGATGAGGTTTGGGGCTGCAAGCGCGCCGGCGGTGGCGGTGGCGGTCTTGATGAAGCAACGGCGGGTGATCTTGTTTTTCATGGCTGGCCTTTGAGTTGTCGTTCGAAGAACTTCCCGCACTGCGCGATCTCCGCAGTGTTGTTCTCCCACTTGGTTTCGTATTCGATGCCGAACAACGTTGGCGTGAGTTGCAGGTGGCGCACTGTGCGAAAGAGTTCCGCGATGTCGCCTTTGCCGGTGCCCCACGGGACATCGTGCATCGCTTCGTCGAGGTCCTTCACGTGCAAGGAAAGCAGCCGGCGGCCGAGCATCCGCGCGGCCTCGGCGGGCTTGATGCCCGAGCGCAACCAGTGGCCCGTGTCGCCGCACGCGCCGATGCGCGGACCGCGGCCTTCGCAGGCTTTCAGCACTTCGCGCGGATGCCAGTAGAGCGACTTGCCCTGTGGATGGTTGTGAAGCGCAACATTGATCTGGTATTCGTCGCAGAACTTCTCGATGACCGGCAACGCCGCCAGCGCCGGCTCGGAAACGATCGTTTCGACGCCGAGTTTGCGCGCGAACTCAAACGTCCGCCGGCAGCCGGTTTCGTCGGCAGGAATGCCGCCGATGTAGATGCTGGTCAGCTTCACCTTTGCCGCGTCGAGCTTGGCGCGGATTTTCGCGAGCGCCTCGTCGGGCAGGCTGGCGTCGAGTTTGTGGTCGCTCTCCTTGCTCACGCGCTGGCCTTGGAAGGCTTCCAGGAAGTGCATGTCGAGCGCGGCCGTTTTTTCGATGGCCTCGAAGAACGTGAACATCCGGAAGCTCCACGCCGTCGGTCCCACGCGCCAGCCGCCCGGCGCTTCCACATGAGCGGCGCTTAAGAACAACACCCACAAGCAAAAGCCCGCCGGCAAACAGATGCGATGTTTCATGGTCATTCAGAGTTTCCAACCGTTGTGCATCGGCCGCGTGAGCCGCTTGTTGGCCTCGTCGTTGCCGATGAACTTCTCCTTCTTCGGGTCCCACTTTAGCTTCGTCTCCAGTCGCGCGGCGATCTCGGAGATGAGGCCGAGGTAGGAGGCAACGTGGGTCGCGTCAATGCTCGACACTGGGTCTTTGCGGGTGCGCATGCAGCTCAGGAAATCGTCGCCGTGGTTGAACGACCTGAACGCGATCTCATCGCCGGCCTTCTTCTTGATGGTGATAATGTCCTCGCCCGGCTCGGCGCATTGATAGACGTTGGTTTCGCCGGGCTTGAGCCGGGCCTTGATCAATGACTCCGGCTCCGACGAAATCTTGCCGTTTTCGGGACCGCGATCCACGTGGACCCAACCCTTGTCCCCGATGAACTTCGTGCCAACCTGTTGCTGCTTCTGGTCCGTGAAGATCATCTTCAGGCCGCTGGAGAAATTGAACGTCGCGTTCCAGCTTTCGATGTTGTCGGTGAAGCCTTTCTTGCGATAGACGCCCTTGCACTCGATCTCGCATGGCTCCTGGCCGATGGCTGGGCAGCCCCAGTTCGCGATGTCGAGGTGATGCACGCCCCAGTTGCAGATGAAGCCGGCGCAGTAGTCCCAGATGAGATACCAGTCCGGCCACGCGACGCGGCCAGCGTTGTAGGGCTTGGTCGGGGCCGGGCCGCGCCACATGTTCCAGTCGAAACCGTCCGGCACGGGCTGCGGGTCCATCGGGCCGTCATACTTCGGCTGGTATTGCGGGCCGGGCGCGGAGACCTGAATCTCGCGCAGCTTGCCGATGTAGCCGTTCAGCACCAGCGCAGCAGCCTGGCGAAACTTGCCCTGCCCGCGCTGCCATGTGCCGGCCTGAAACACGCGCTTGTGTTTGCGGATCGCCTTGCGGATCACCTGGCAATCCTCGACCGACACGCCGAGCGGCTTTTCGCAATACATGTCCTTGCCCGCGGCGGCGGCGGCCGTGGCGATGAGCGAATGCCAATGGTCCTGCGCGGCGATCATCACCGCGTCAATGTCCTTGCGCGCGATCAGTTCGCGGTAGTCGCCGAACATCGCGCAGCCTTTGTCGCCATACTTCGAGTCGGCCATGCCTTTGGCCCGATCCTGCCGGTCCTTGTAGGTGTCGCACACGGCCACGACGCGGCAATCGTCGAGGCCGAGGAAGACGTTCATATTCGCGCGCCCGCGCCCGCCGACGCCGATGCAACCGATGGCGATCTTGTTGTTCGCGCCGAACGCGGTGGCGGGGATGATGTTCGGGGCCGCGAGCGCGCTGGCGGCGACTGCGGCGGTCTTCAGGAAGTCACGGCGATTGATCTGCTGGCTCATGGTTGGGTTCCTCAATGGGGTTGGTTGTTACTTCTTGGCTTTTGAAACGGGGCGCTTCGGAGACGCAGCGCGCGGCTTCGCGCCGCAACGCTCGGCCCACTGCTGCCACTTGGCGGTGAGGTCTTTCACGATGTCGGGGGACTTCTCGGCGAGATTCTGCGACTCTGCGCGGTCGGTGGCGAGATCGAAAAGCTCCCACGGGCCGCCTTTGCCGGCGACGAGCTTCCATTTCCCTTCGCGAATGGCGCGGCTGCCCCCTGTCGCCCAGCAAAGCGTCTTGTGGCCGTCGCGCGCGCCGCCTTTCAGGACGGGCAACAGACTCCTGCCCTCGATCGGCAACACGTCCCGGCCGTTGAACTCCGACGGATACGCCACGCCTGCCGCGTCGAGACAAGTGGCCGTGATGTCCGTGATGTGGCCGAGTTCATGCGTGACCGCGCCGCTCTGCTTGATCACTCCCGGCCACCACGCGATCAACGGCGTCGCGATGCCGCCTTCGAAGTTCGTGGCCTTGTGCTGCCGGAAAGGCGTGTTCGACACGTTGGCCCACGGCGGGCCGCCGGTCACGAACGTGTCCGCCACGCCGGGCTGGATGTCCGGCGTGTTCCCGACTCGCGTGGGCGTGCCGTCGAGCCGCCATGTTTCGCCCGGCTTGTCCAGCGATCTGCGCCCGGCTTGGTCCGACGCGCCGTTATCAGAGAGGAACAACACCAGCGTGTTCTTGTCCGCGCCCGCGCGGCGCAATGCCTCAACGATGCGGCCGACGCTCTGATCCAGCGAATCCACCTGCGCGGCGAACGCGGCCATGCGCTCGGCTTCCCATTCCTTGTTCGGCGCGTCCTGCCACGCCGGCACGCGCGCGTCACGCGGCGAGAGCGGGCAATCCTTGCTGATGAGGCCCATCTCGATCAGCCGCTTGTGGCGTCGCGCCCGCGCCTCGTCCCAGCCGAGCTTCCGGTAGAGATCGCGATAACGGGCCATGTCCTGCTCCTTCGCGTGCAGCGGCCAGTGCGGCGCGTATTCGGCGACGTAGAGGAAGAACGGCTGCGGCTTCGTCGCCGCCTCGGCGATGAACTTCACCGCGAAGTCGGTGATCAGGTCGGTCTTGTAGCAGTTTTCGGGGAGCGTGAAAGGCTGGCCGTCCATGAAGGTCTTCATGGTGCGCACGGCCTTGAAGTAGTGCCCCGGCCCGCCGCCGCCCGCGTTGCCGAGAAACCTGTCCACGTAGCGCGCCACGCACGCCGGGTCGTGCCAATCCTCCGCCGTCACCATGTCGAGCCGGCCCACAGCGCCCGTCCTGTAGCCCGCGCGCTTGAGCAGCTCTAACATCGTCACGCACCGGTTGTTCAGCTTCCCCGTCCAGTTGAACATCCCAACTTGGGCTGGATGCAATCCCGTCATCAACGCCGAACGCGACGGCCCGCAGAGCGCGCAGTTGTAGAACTGCGAGAACCGCAACCCGCCCGCCGCGAGCCGGTCGAGGTTCGGTGTCTGGATCTCCCCTCCGTAGCAACCCGCATCCGAGAACCCCATGTCATCGGCGAGGATGACGACGATGTTGGGCCGCGACGGTTCGGCGGCGGATGCGACACCCGCCAATGTCAATGATGCGGCAAGCAGAAAAGCGAAGCTGAAACAAGGAGCGGCGGTTTGCAACCGCCGCTGTGGGGCTGCGTCGAACCATGCGGTTTCATGATCGCGTGGCGGCGGCGGTTGCAAACCGCCGCTCCTTGGCTGGCTGGCGCAATCGCCCCCTCGGTCGCCCGATTGCTCGAACCGCATTGTTCCAGCCCAGAATCGGCTCATGGCGATGAACTTCTTCACCTCAGTGCGCCGCTCCTTTGGCCAGGTGGGTGGGCAAACCTCCTGCGCGGTAAAGTGTCGCGGCGTCGGCGTCACCGAGCGCGCGGTCAAACAACGCGAACTCGGCGATCTGTCCGTCCAGCGGCGCAAATTGGTCGCAGCGCGCGCCGATGAAAAACGGGGCCGCGCCGCTTGTTGTCACGTCGGCCTCGCCGTCGAATGCCGGCGCGCTCGCGCCATTCAGATACGCCGTCACACGCTTGCCCGCGCGGACGAATACGACATGGTTCCAACCGCCGACCGGAATCGTTACCGCGCTGGCGAGCGTCTGGCCGCGCTGGTTGCCGTTGAAGAAGAAGAGCCGGCCCATTCTTTTCCCATGCGTGCCGCCGATGCCGAGATGGTCGCCGGGCGCGGTGTGGTCGTCGGCGGGGCCGCGCGAGAACAGATACGCTGTCACGGGGCGGGCGTCGTTGGGCAGGATGTTTCGGAACCAGAATGCGACGCTGTATTGTTCTCCAACTTGTTCGGAGCGCGCGCCGGCGTCAGCCGCGACCGCAGGCAGGTAAACACGCGCCTTCAATGCGCGGACCGCGCCGGCGTAGTCGCCTGTGAATGGCGGTGGTTGGACGCGCTCCACCGCGGCGCGCGCGCCCTCAATGCCCGACACCCTCCAGTGCGCCGCGATGTCCGTGGCAGCGAGCGCATGATCGTAGATGGCGACCTCGTCGAGCTTGCCCTCAAAGCCGGCCGCGAGCGTGATGCTCTTCGGCGCGGCCGGCAATGCGCCGGCGATCACATCAGGCGCGAGATTGCCATCCAGATACGTCGTGACGCGGTCGCCATCGCGGATCAACACAAGATGTTGCCAAGTCTTCGGTGAGGGAGACTTGAGCGAAACCGGCTGGCCGTCGAGTTCGAGCAAACGCCCCGTTCCCGGCATGCCGTCCCAGAACCACAACTCGATTGTGTAGGTGTCTCCCAGTCCCTTGAGCGTTGCGTTCAACCGATGGCCGGCGAAGTGCGCGCAACGATTGATCGTGATTTCACCCGCAAACTTCGGCCCGTCAAGCCAGCGCGCAACGCCAGGTTCATACGTCGCGCTTCGTCCTGCACCCGTGGCGTCACGTGCGATGGGGCCGCTCCACTCATCGAGCCGCCAATAGGCGAACGGCTTTGAAGCCAGCACGATTTCCGCGTATGCGCCAAGCGAGGCGGGGGCCTTGCGTCGGCTCTTGCCGCTGACGTCTTCGAGCAGGCTGAGCAACGCCTCGACGATGGTCGGTTCGGCGCTCGGCGCCAGACCGGCGCTGCGGCAGGGCCACGTGTTGTAGCCGCCGAGCGGATAGATTTCTGGCGGCGGGATGTAGCCTTCCTCAGAGTTGGCCAGTTCAATGTTCATCGCCGGCTGGAGCGGACTCTGGGCCTTGATCTTCAAGCCGCTGATCGCGAAAACCTCGCACGGCCAGATGGCGATGCCGAGTTCGCCAACACGCACCGCCTGGAGCTTCACGGCGCGCGTCGGGTTCTTTTTCAGCCAGAGCGCCTCACGCGCATACACCTCCGGCTGCGACTTCGGCTGGCGGTCGCCCATCTTCGCCACGAGGTCGTGCGCCCAAGCGAGCCGCTTCGCGTCCGGCTGGCGCGTGGCGATCCGCAGCGTCTTCTCGCGCATCGCCAGTGGAACCCAATCTTCGAAAACAATGCTCTTGTAGGCATCCGCCGCGATCTGCGCCAGTTCAGCGGCGTAGGTGTCTATCGCGACCGCGCGTTTCGGCTGGCTGTAGTCCATCCAGTGCTGATCGCCACTGGTGCCTTGCGACATGATGCCGACGAAGCCGTTCCCCGCGCCGATGAGCGGCCCGATCTTCTCCGCGAACAGCCCATAATAATCCGGCGACACCGCCTGCGCGCCGAAGTAGTGCATCGAGTAGTTGGCCATCACCGCGATGGGCCGGCCGTCGGGCGACTGCACCGCCAGCAACGTCATCGCTGGATCGGATGGCCCCACCGGGCCGATGGCGTCGGGGTTTTGGTAGCCGGGATGCATCATGGCGCGCACTGTCACGTCGCCAAACGGATCGGTCAGCATCTTGTCGGGCCGGCGAATCCAGACGCGCGTGTTGGTGTGTTTCGGCGCCTGCGCGACCGCCCAGCCAACGCGCGCCGGGGCGAGATTGTCCACCGCGCGCTTCAAGCCTTCGACAATGAGCGGCGCGGCGAACGCGGGATAATTCGGGTCGGGCGGCGTGCCGAGGCATTGCATCAGCGACGGCGCACTGTGCGTGTGCGTGGCCGAGAGCATGATCCGATCCACCGGGATGCCGGTCAGCTTCGTTGCGCGCGCCTTCACCTCGTCGGCAAACTCCCTCGGAATAACGCAGGTGTCCAGCACCCCGAGCGCGATGCGAGTCTTCCCGTCGTCAAACACAAGCCATCGCGCATGGAGCCGGTCATGGACCTTGTCGGCGGTCTTGGCGAGAAAGCCGCCATTGACGATGACGGGGAAGTTCGTCGGCGTGACATCCATCGCGAACGCGCCGGCGCGGAAGGTGGCGGGCGGGGAAGCGGCGTCGGTCGAGAGACAAGCAGCGAGCAGCGCGCCCGCCGCGACGAGGAAACAGCCGCGGATCGTCTTCATGGTCCGGCAGTCTAGCGCAACGCCCCCGTTCTGGCCACAGGTTGTCAGTCTCAAAAGCTGGCACTGAAGTCTCAGGGAACCTGTCGCGGCGGCAGGCTAAGACTCCATGATTCGGTGGAAAGCGAGGCAAGACTGGTTCGGAGTCAAGGCTGGAGCCGGTGCCGCCCAAAACGGCAAAAGCCGGGACTTCGAACCTGCCGCAACAGCCCGCTGAAAATTCCTATGCAGAAAGTCTGAGCTTATTGTGCCTCGTAGTCCGCGCCGTCCGCCCGGTCATCTCGCTCGCGCGTCGGCGAGCAGACCGGCGCAAGCGGCGTAGAACTGATCGAACCGAGGCATCGGGATGAGTTCGGCGGGAGTTTGCTGTTGCAGGTGGGAGAGCCGCCGCTACACTGGCAGGAAGTTCAAGCGAGGCATGATGAAATTTTCATCCTTAATCATCGCCGCGTTGCTCGCCGTGACTTCCACAGCCGGGGCCGCCGAGGGCGAGTGGACTCGTTTCCGCGGCCCCAACGGCAGCGGCATCAGCGAAGCCGCGACGGTTCCTGCATCATGGACCGCGCAGGACTACAACTGGAATGTCAAGCTGGCTGGTATTGGCCATTCGTCGCCGGTGGTTTGGGGCGAGCGGATCTTCGTAACCAGCGCCGAGCCGCAGACGGCGAAACGGTTTGTTCTGTGCCTCAGCAGCGCGGATGGACGTGTGCTATGGCAACGCGAATACCCATCGCAAACCTACAAGCAGCACCGGGACAACTGTTATGCCACGGCCACGCCGGCGGTGGATGCCGCGGGTGTCGTCGTGACGTGGTCCACGCCCAAACAGGTTCTCTTGCTGGCGTTGGATTTGGACGGCGGTGAGATGTGGCGGCGTGACTTGGGACCGTTCGTGGCGCAATCAGGAAGCGGTATTTCGCCGATCTTGTATGAGGATCTCGTGGTGCTGGCAAACGACCAGGATGATCTCAAGTTGGATCCGAACGAGAAGTCGCCACCGCCACCCGGCATCAGTTGCCTGATTGCGGTGGACCGCAAGACCGGGCGGACGCGCTGGCAGATTCCACGTCCTACCACCTTCGGTGGTTTTGGGACGCCTTGCGTGCGTCAGGCGGAGGACGGGCGGCGGGAATTGATCCTCATCAGCATCGCGCGTGGCTTGACCGCCGTTGATCCGCAGACGGGCCGCATCAACTGGGAACTCAACCTGAAACTGCGCGGCCGCACGGTTGCTTCGCCCGTGCTGGGAGCCGGCTTGGTGTTCGCCGGAGCGGGATGGAGCATCCAGGGAGAGCGCTGCAGCGCCGTGCGACCGGGTTCACGAGAACAGCCGCCCAAGGTCGCCTACGAGATCAAGCGGTCCGTTCCGATGGTCCCGACGCCGCTGGTCAAGGACGACCGCCTTTTTCTTTGGAGCGACAACGGGTTTGTCTCCTGCCTCAAAGCCGCAAATGGAGAGGTTCTCTGGCGCGAACGGGTCAAGGGAGAGTTCTACAGCTCCCCGGTGTGGGTTAATGGCCGGTTGTATTGCGTCGCGAAGAACGGTGATGTAGTGGTGCTCGCGGCGGCGGACAAGTTCGAACTCGTGTCGCGCGTGCCGTTGGACGAGTTGAGCTACGCCACTCCCGCCGTCGCCGGCGGCGTCATGTATCTGCGCACGCAGTCGCAGTTGTTTTCGCTTGGAGGAAAGAAGGCGTCCGCGACCACGGCCACGGCCGGCGCAACGGCGGGGCCGAAGGATTGGTATTATCGCGAAGGACCGCTGCGCGGCTCGCTCAAAAGCGACGTGCCGCTACCGCTTTACGATCCGCAGCCGGAGCACCTGTGGAACCGGCTGTTTGCTACGTTCTACATTCGACCGAGCGAGTTGCCTTCGCGGCCGGAGTATCCGAAGGACTCCACGAAGCTGGATGAATGGGACCGAAAGCTGCGCAGCGGCAAGTTGCCCGGAGGGCCGGTGGTCAAGCGCATTGAAGGCGGCGACATCCCGTCGTTCCCGGCGTGGCAGAAGACGCGATACTATTCCGACCCGGCCACGTTCGAGCGCACGGTCAAGCTGCTGGATGAGTTCATCGAAGCCCGCGGCGAACAACTCATCGCCAATCCTCTCAAGCGGGCTTTTTTCCAGCGCGACTTGTGGGCGGTCTTCGACCATCTCGCCGGCCAAAACATCGCACGCTTCAACGATCCGGCTCTGACCGGACGCAAGTCAAGTGTTCCGGATTATCAGGTGAACACGTTTTGGATCCAGGATCATAAACTCGGACCGGAAGAACTCCGGGCCGACCCAGATCGCATCGCGCGTCGTGAGACCTTGTGTCGGAAACTGGCCATCGTCATCAAGCGACTGGCCTTGCCGCGGCCCATGATCGAGGCTTTGCCGGACAACTACGCGGCGGCCATCCGCTCAGGCCGGTTTGCAGCACAGCACGAGTTCGATCCCAAGCGCGACTACCTTCCGCCCGGCCTGCTGACTCAACCCAACGAGTGGGTGGAGATGGATACGTCGTCAGCACACCTCAACCGGGACTCGCAGGAGGGACAACTGATGTTGCTCGCCTGGAGCATCCGCGGGCGGGCCTACTACCGGGTGTTCTGGCGCTTTCCCGGCGGACGCCGCGCCGTCGAGGACTACCTTGGCTACCTGAAACGGGAGGGCGTGGATTGGGAGAAGTCGGCTCAGCATGGCTTGGTCGCTTACAAACCCGACGTGCGACAAATCCCCGAGGGAACCGAGGCGGCCATCGTGCAGTTCTTGGTCGTGCTCGACGAGCGGCTCGTTCCGGTCCCAACGAACATTGCTGAGTTGGTGCATCTGTTCGTTTACAAAACCGTAAATGGCAAACCAGACCCGCAAACCAACACGGGCCGCGGGCTGAACGGCGCGCAGTATGTTGTCCGGCGTCGCTTGCTGTTCGACGGACTGAAACAGGGCGGCCTCGATCGGGTGCCCGATGACGTGCCGACTTACCGGACGTTGGTGAACGGCTCGCGCGACTGGGGCGCGTTCGGTCGGCAGCAATCGGTGGTCCAAACGTGTTTGCACTGCCACATGTTCAAGAAAGAGAAGGTCGGATTCTTCAGCCTGAACGCGACCTCCTGTCGCGCGCCAAATCAGACGGCCGGTGTAGTCATCCCCATGGGTTCCGGCCCCGTTCGCACCTGCTCTCGCGCGGAACGCACGATCCGGTGGAAATCCCGCCAGGAGGACTATCTGCGGCTGGTGGAGTATGCGCGCGGCGGATTGTGACGGGTCAGTGACTGGAACCGGCTGCCGCTCACTTGCTGTCCACCAATTCGCCGTGACTGATCACCGAGACGTGGGCGCGTGGGTTGAGGCCGACGGGCGGCGCGCAGGTGAACTTGAGTTGGTTGTCGCCGGGTTGGAGATGCAGTCTCAAATTCACACCTTCTTCAGGAACGACAATGTTCCGTAAGGCGTGCGCTCGGCACGGGTAAGCAATGCGTTGGCGCTGTCGTCGCCAATGAACCGCTCGGCCTGCGGATCCCATCGCAGCTTGCGGCCGAGTTTCATGGCGATCCACGACACGATGCAGACGGTGGTGGAGCGATGCGCTTGTTCGGGCGAGGTTGCGGTGGGCTGGCGCGTCAGGAGGCTGGTGATCCAGTCGAGGTGATGGTCGTCCTTCGGGCTGGCGTGCAGGTGGATGTCTTTCGGGCCGGGCGGCGCCGTGAAAACGTCGGGATTGCTCGCGTCGAGTGACTTGTTTTTGCTTTTCCGCATAGCGGGATCGCTGGCCGTGATTTTTCCCGCGCTGCCCGTGACCCAAACCCAACCGTCGGAGCCCTCGAAACGGACGCCGCTGGGCAGCGTGTTGTCTATGATCAGCGTGACGCCGTTGGCGTATTTCGCCTCGACATGATATGCGCCATGAACGTTCCAAAGCCCTTGCGTGGGGAATTCGGCGCGGCCCTCGATCTCGATCGGGCCGGTCATCTCGGTGCCCATGCCCCATTGCGCGATGTCCACGTAATGCGCACCGTGGCCGGTGATCATGCCCAAACAGTAGTCTTCGATCCGTAACCAGCCGGGCCGGTCGCCAAAGCGTTTCTTTGGGTCGGGGTTCTGCGAATGGACGCGGTCGTCGTTGTAGGGCGCGAGCGGCGTCGGACCGAGCCAGCGGTCGTAGTTGAGGTTGGGAGGGACCGGCATTTCCCGCGTGTCGCCGCCGGACGGGTCCGTGGGGAGTCCGACCTTGACGGTCTGTAGTTTGCCGATGCGGCCATTGCGGACGACCTCGCAGGCCTGGCGGAAGCCGCTGCTCGACCGCCGCTGGCTGCCAATCTGGAACACGCGCGGGTGCTGGCGGAAAAGGTCGCTGACGGCGCACCCTTCGGCGTGCGTCATGGTGAGCGGTTTCTGGACATAGATGTCCTTGCCCGCGAGCACTGCCTCGACGACCAGTTGTGCGTGCCAGTGGTCGGGCGTGCTGATGGCCACAGCGTCCACGTCTTTGCGTTGGAGCGCCTCGCGGTAGTCGCCATAGGCGGCGACCGTGAGCGAGACGTTTTTCTTGGCGTAGAACCTTTCGACGTATTGCTTGGTGTCCGCGACGCGGATGGAGTCGAGATCACATACGGCTACCACGCGGGCCGCGTTGTGTTTCAGGAAGCCCGGCAGGTCCAGGCTGCGGGCGATGCGGCCGCAACCGATCTGGAGGATGTTGACTTTCTTGCTCGGCGCGCCAGCGCCCAGCACGCGGGCGGGGATGATGTTTGGAAACGTCAGCGCGCCTACGCCAGCCAGCGTGCGTTGAATGAACTGACGACGGGATGGATGCATGTTTTCTCCTCTGTTTGTTGGAACGCTTTCTTACACAGTATCCGTCTGCAATTTTGCGAACTCGTCGAACATGACGCGCGGCGCTTCGAGGCTAACGCCGACCGCTTCCCAAGCGCCGTAATCGAACACGATCAGCCCACCCTCGGCAGTGCGCCAGTGCCGCGCGAGCAAGCGGGTTTCCTCGCGGATTTCGGGCTCAACCCCTCGCGGCATGGTGGACTGGATGTCCACCGTGGCCAGAAAACAGATCTTGCCGCGGAATTGCTCGCCGAACTCGACCAGACCATAACTGCGTGATTGCTGCATGTTCAGCACATCCGCGCCAAGATTGAGGAACGACGGCACCAGCGCGTTGACGCGTCCGCAACTGTGCAGAATCACGTGCCAGCCGCAGGCATGGATGGCGTCGAAGATGATCCGGTAGCGTGGCGCGAAGAATTCGTCGAAAAGATTCTGGCCGATAAACGGTCCGGCTTGCGTGCCCCAATCGTCCGTCACGAACAACCCGTGGATGCGGTCGCCAAAACGGCGTTTCAATTCGAGACATTGCTGGACCTTGAAATCAACGATCATGTCCAGCACGCGATGCACCCGCTCAGGTTCCAGATAGAAATCCTCCATCGTTGCCGCAAAGCCGCGGAGTTTGTGCAAGCGCGAGAACAGCAGACTGTGGGCGGTCAGGACTACGTAACGGTCTCCGGCGGCATCAATCAGCGGGCCGAGCCGGTCGTAATAGAAAGGATTGCGCGGGTTGGGCGGACGATAGCAGTCGAGCGCCGACCAGGAATCCAACGGGCAGTCTTTCACTTGGCCGATATTCGCCAAGTCGGTGGCGCTCCAGCCGCAGCCCCAGTCATCCATCGTCGCTTTGTCAAAAAACCAGCCCGCCTCGGCACGGTCCATTTCCCAGATGTTGCAGACATCGTCGGGGAACTCCGGAAGTTTGTGATTCCAATGCTGCCAAAACGGCAGCCGCGGCGGGTGTTCGAACTCAATCGCGCGGCGAACTATTTCTCGGCGGTCCATGACGGTTTCCTCATTTGTTTCCAGCAGCCATCATAACCGTCGTTCACCGTCCGCCAACGGCTCTTTTGCGAAATCACTGCCGCATTTGCGAAAACACGCCGGCCAACGCGGCACGGCCATCAGGATCGCTGCCGCGCGGCTCTCCATTTCGTGGCACCCTGACGGTGCAACACCGCCGTCAAGTGTTTGGCGCTGGAAAAACCGCACTCGCGCGCCACGTCCTTCAACAACAAATCACCGCCCGCCGCCAGCAGCGCCCGGGCTTTGCGCACGCGCAGGCTGTTGAGGTAATCCAGCAGCGTTCCAGGGAGCACGCCGCGCGCGCGCAGTTCGAGCCAGCGGCGCGAGCGACCGCAATGCGCGGCCACATCCTCCACCCCGACGCCCCGCGCATAATGCTGATGCATGAACTCCACCGCCTTGCGCAGCACAGAATGCTCCACGCTCACGGTGCCGGTCGAAGCGCGCCAGAGCACCGGGCCGGGAGGCACCACCACCTCCTGGATGGTCCGCTTCCCCCGGCCCGCCATCAAGGCGTCGAGCAACCGGGCCGCCTCAAAACCCACCTCCTCGTCGCGCCGGTCAATGCTGGTCAGCGGCGGGTCGCACAACTCGCAGCAGGTTTCGTCGTTGTCATACCCGATCACGGCCACGTCGTGAGGCACGCGCAAACCGATCCAATGGCATGCCTCGATAACCGCCGCCGCGCGCATGTCCTCCGCACAAAACAGCCCCACTGGCGCTTGTAGTTGCTGGAGCCATTTTTCCAGTTTCTCGCGCCGCGCCCGCCAGGGCTGGCTCTGACGCGCCGCCGCTGCGGTTTCGAGCGCCGACACCGGGAAGCCTAACTTTCCCAGCCGCTCGACAAATCCCGCCTTGAGCTGCTGCGAATAGAAAAGGTCTTGGATGCCGTAAAAGGCGAAGCGCCGGAAACAGCGGTCAAGCAAGTGTTCCGCAGCCAGAGTTCCTGCCGCAAAATAATCCGGACGCACGCGCGGCAGGTTGGCTGCGGCGAGTGATCCGGAACAATTGACCACGGGGCAATCAAGGGCATGGGCCGCCGCAATATCCCGACTATTGACCGCCAGCCCGATAACGCCATCCCCGTCCCAGCCGGCAAGCTCGGCGAGGTGGCAATAATTCCTTTCCGAGGTCGCAAACCGCCACCGCGTGTGCTGGCAGGCGTAGTTCAGAATGCCTCTCAGCACGCGCGCGAGGTGCGGAACAGCCAGGGAAAACGCCAGCGCCACCAAGGGCTGCGCCGGACGCCGAGACTGACCTTGACGCACGAATGGCCGCTTCACGGTGTTCATTGGACACGGACCCTATTTGCCGACCAACTCACCGTGGCTGATCACCGAGACGTGGGCGCGCGGGCTGAGACCAGCGGGTGGCTCGCAGGTGAACCTGAGTTGACTGTCGCCGGGTTCGAGGACGGGCGCGTCGCCTTGTGGCGTCACGTCGCCGAGCACTTCGCCGGTGGGGCCATAGAGTTTGCAGTCCGATGGCGAACGAAACTCCAGATACTGTCCACTTTCGATTTCGACCGGGAACGTGATTGTCTTGCCGCCAAGCGTGACGGATGGGTTGCGCAGTTTGGCTTTCAGCGTCGGCAGCGCGCGAACGGGGCTGAGATAGCACGTTGCCGTTTCTTTCGGCGGCAGGTTGTTAAAGTAGAGGTTTAGGCTCTCGATGCTGGCGGGGCGGATGGACTCGCGATAGATAGAGTAAATGCCGCCGTAAGGCCACGTGTAATCGGCGTGACGCTGACCCTCCGGCTCAACGAGTTCGAAGTAACGCCAGCCGGTGAAGTCCACAGTGATGTAATGGTCACCATCGGCGTGCGAGAGATGCGACGGGCTTTTCAACTGGAGGTTCAGCACTTCGCCTTTGCCGTCGCCATGCACCCACACGCCGAGCGCTTCGTGGCCGGTGAGATTCGCTGGCGGGGAAAACGTCTTGCCCACGTTCGACCACGCGCCTTGTCGCGTCGTCATCTTGCTCGCGGCGGTGTAACAGCCGCTGACCTTGCCGACTTTCACGCACTGGCTTGACGGTTCGAGCTTCGCGGAAATGGCGGGGTTTGGAACGCGCTTGGCGAAGCCGCTCGTGTCGGCGAAGTCGGCCAGCGTGATGTTGCCGGGCGCGTCGTAGGGGCCGGCCGACATGAGTGCTTCGATGCGAAGTTGGAGCGGCTGGCGGCTGAACTTGTTTGTCGTTTTCCATTCGTTGCTCCAGCCGTCGAGGCCAAGGACTTTATGTTTATCGTATTGGACGCGGCAGAACTGGGGTTTGCCCTTGGGTTGTTCGACCAGCGTGAACTCATCGCCCGGCACGCGCAGTTTCTCCTTCACCGTCTTGGAAAAACACTTCGCCCGGCGCAGTTCTTCGTAGCGTTTCACGATGGCCGCCAGCCGCGGCAGCGCCGGAGTCTTTGGCGCGTTCTCCGGCGTGATGCCCATGACCGAGAGGCCGCAGTCGTTGGCGAGCGCCTTGGCGCAGAGGTATTCGATGTCGTCGGCGAACGTTGGCTCGCCCTGCGGGCCAGTCCACGTCTTGAACGCCCACCAGCCCAGGTGCGCCGGCAGGAACATCCGCCGGCACGACTCGTTGCCGGCGCAGTGGATGTCTATGAACTTCTTGTGGCTGCGCGTCGGGTGGTCCCATGCGCCCATCCGCGCCCGCACGAACCAGAGGTGATGATGGAACGTGCTCATCTCCATGATCGCAGGCCGCTTCAGCCGCTTGCAGATCTCGAAGGTGAACTTCGAGCCGTAATGCCAGCCGTTGGCCGCGCCGGCGATCACGTCCTCGCCGTCGAGCGCGTCGAGGTAGATCATGTCGAAGCCGCACTCGTTGAACATCTCCGCCGTCTTGGCCGCCACGTCGGTGAGCAGCGTCGAGTCGCCGTCCGGCACGAACAGCCCGAAGCACTCGCGCAAGTGATGCACCTTCGCGCCCTTCGCGTGGGCCGCCACACGCGTGCCGTGCGCGCCGCGTTTGCACTTCGTGAAACCATAGGGTGGCTCGCGCAACACGTCGCTGTAGGTGATCAGCTCGTCGTCAACCTGCAACGTCACGCTGTTGCGCACGAAGAAGCCGGTCACGTTCGACATCTTCTCCGTGCTCTCCTCGACCGGCACCGCCGTCGCCGCGGCCTCCAGCGGCGCGGCGAGCGTGAACGTCGCGTCCTTGCCCAGCCGCGGGTCCGGCACCGGCGTCACCCACGGGCAGTTCTTCGCCATGAAGAACGCGTAGGTGTGCAGACCCGCGAGGATGCCCGCCTTGTGCAGCTTGTCTATGACGGCTTTGAAACTCGCCCGGCCGCGCGGATAGGTCTTCGGGTTCGGGTGACAATCGCCAAACCGGAACGACTGGCCGCCGTGGAAATCTATCTGCGTGATGCCGAGGCTCTGCGCGAGGCGGATCCAGTTGTCCACCTTCTCCTCCGACATGTCGCTGGAGTTGAACAGATACGAGCCGTAGTTGTTGATCGAATCCAGCGCCCAAGGCCCGCCGATGCGCGAGCGCGGCAGTTCCGGCGCGGCGCTGACGACCTCCTTCATTACCGCGCGCAACGACTTCTGTGGGCAGGCGACCAGCGCAACCTTCGCTCCGGCAAAGCCAAACCGCGGATAGCACGACGCGCGCAGCCGCCTGTTCGGCCCCGGCAGTTCGCGCACGTTGGTCTGGAGATTCAGCGCCAGCGCGCACGCGGCGAACGGCTCGTCCGGCTGGCCCTTGAGCGTCAGCGGCAAGTCCACGAACGCGAACTCCTCCACGCCATCACCCTGGAGTTCCTTCACCTCGAAGACAAAATAATGGCCTTTCGTTGTGACTTTGATCGCCGCCGTCACGCCAGCCTCGCCGAACCGCGCCGTCAAGACGCCGCGCTCATACGTCACCGCCGTCGCGCCGAACTCCTTGCCGCCTTTCTTTACGCGGGCGAACGGAGCTTTCGCTTTCGGGTCGCAGTAGTTGACGCCCGCCCGCCGGTCGGCGAAGCGCATGCTGTTGCCATCGCCGCCGATGGCGAATTCGGCGTAGTCGTTCTTGATAACGATCGCCGGTTGCGACGTTGCGGTCTGTGCGACGAGGCAGAAGGCGAAAAGCACGGATGTTGAAGTTTTCATATAACCAATCTCGAAAGATCTGCGATGAGCAGTTGACGGTTGCCGTCCGGGGCGGCTTGCAGGCAACACTGCCGGTGGTCGCGGCTCCAGACGGGATGACCGTCCAAGCGCAACGTGGCGTCAGCCTTCTTGACCACGCGGATCGTCGGCGCACGGCAGACGGCCAGTTCCGTGTGAGCGGAAAGGTCCAGCAGCCGCAGCGTTACGGTGGACGCGTCAGCGTGCTCGATGTGATCGGTGATGGCGAACCGTCCGCGCGGCTCCACGGTCGGGTGGCCGCCGCTGACGAGCTTCTCGGAGAGGACGCGGAAGCCGCTGCCATCGTCATGCCACTGGCAGAGGCGCGACTTGCCGGCCATGTCCATGTTGCGTGTCACGTGTCGGCCGTCGCAGTGCCATGCGGGATGTCCACCGCGCTGTCTCCACACTTTCCCGTGGTGAACGGGCCGGATGTCGCCGCCGTCCGGCGCGTAGGTGAACACCATCGGGTTGCGCTCGCGGCCACCTTCGTCACCGGGCAACACGTGGCGGAGCACCTGCAGGATGCGCGTGCCCTGCCGGTTGTGTTTGGCGTGCCAGAAATACCACGTGCCGCCGGGACGCGGCGGCGGTTCCTCGACGTGCGCGGCCACGTCGGCAAGGCTCACGAGCAACCGCTTCTCGTTCGTCTTCAGGTCCGTGCGCCAGATGCCCTCGTCGCGCGCCGCGCCGGGCGGCAGGCGGCGCGGATGGGTCGGATCCTTTGACGGCGCGCCGTAGCCCTTCTGCGTCGCATCCATCAGTTCGAGTGGAAAGCCGATGGCGCAGGATTCGTCCGGCGCAATGTCATAGCCCAGCCCGGCGAACGCGCGCGTCTGTCGCGTGCGCAGGTCCACGCGCACGCAGACGGCCGTGTCGCCGATGATGTCGTTGGTGTAGAGATGGTCGTCCGTCGCCCCCCAGTGAAGGTTGGCGCCGGTCTGAAACCCCCAGCAGCGGGTCTTATAGACCGTCTCGATGGTCTGCTCCTGCAAATCAATCACGCACGCCTCGGCTGCGTCGCCGTGGACGGCGTCGTGATCCTGATAGGGCAGCCGCGCGGCGAACAAGAACCGGCCCGAAGGACTCCAAGGGCAGACGTTGAAGTAGGTGAACACGTAGTTCCCGTCGGGCGGCGTGACCGCGGTGACCGGCGCAGCCGGATCATTGGCGCGGAACGGACGGAAGGCGCATTTCCTCTTCCGGCCTTCCGGCGCATCCACCGCCCAGACGCCGGGCGCGGCCAGCGTGGCAAACAATCCCGCCGATGTGCGGGCAAATTCACGACGGTTCATGTCAGGGTCACGGCGAGAGCGTGCGTTTGAAATGTTCGTATTCGGCGACTAGGTCCACATCTTGACCCAGTGGCGAGGCGTGCGTCAACACGCCGAAACGCAGATGAAACGGCTTGCCTTTCTTCACGACCACGGCGCTCTTCTCGCCCTTGGTGAACGCGTTGCGGCCAAAAGGATTCGCCACCATCAGGCCGTAGTCGCGGTTGTGGAACCAGCTTGCCCGGAAGTTCTGCGGGTCGGGCATGAGCAGGATGCCGACGCGGCGTTCGCCGATGACGCCAGAGTAGTCGCACCAATCCGCCGTCTTGCCCCACGTGGCTTTTGCGCCTTGTTCGCCCGCGCTGTTGCGGATCATGCCGCCGTTCTTCTGCGTGATGGCGGTGGCCACGCGCACGCCCAGGCCCATTTCCTCCTGATCGCCGAGAACGAAGTCGCGCGCGTCAGACTTGAAGGTCGCTTCCCAAGTCAGCAGATAGCCGCAAGGACGCGCCGTGAGTGTGATGCGTGATGTCTGCGAGCAGACCGGCTGGTTGTTCGTGGTTTGGAGGGTGTTCTCGGTCGCGAACGTGAGCCGGCTGTCACGGACCGCAGGCGGTTCGATGAACCGCTCGTGCTTGATGACGGCCTTGTTCCGCCAGAAATCATTGCCGCTGATGTCGCCAAACGCGAGCCACAGGCCCGGATGCATCGTGTCGTGGTCGGTGGCGTCCTGTCCCGCAACGGGCGGATGGTTGCGCGTGACTTGAATCCCTCCCGGCGCGTGGACGCGCGTGAAGTGAGGCCGCAGGACTCTGTCGTCGCGGAACACGTAGGTCGCCACCGGATGGCCGCCGTGCGTGATGACGAGGCAGTCGTTCTTCTGCTCGAAGGCGAAATCCGCAGAAGCGTGCAGTGTGACACCAGCTAGCAGCAGGATGGCGAAGATGCGCGCGTGTTTATTCATCGAGCGATTTCCGGCTCGTGTCCGGCGCCCACCAGATGGCGGCCATGCCAAGCGCGTAGATCAACGCGCACAGTGCGCCGACTTTCGCGTAGTCGCCGCCGAGGACTGTGAACAACATCCCGGCCACCATCACGCCGGCGGCGGTGGCGAAGCGGCCGGAGTTGTAAGCCAGACCGCTGCCGGTGGCACGAACCCGCGTCGGGAAAAGTTCCGGCAGGTAGAGCGCCAGCCAGCCGAAGAACAGCGTAGCCACGAAACCTTGCGCGAAGACGACCGGGTGAAACGACGCCTGGAGCGGCGCGGTCAGTTGGAACATCGCGACCGTCAACGCCGTGGCGCCGACGCTGATAAGAAAGTAGCTGACGCGACGCCCCAGCCAACTGGCGACCTGCGCGCCGACGAAGCTGCCCAGCGTGGCGCCAAGCGCCCACCAACCCTGCGTGGCCGCCTTGTAGCCCACATGCGCGCTGCCTGCGACCTTGTCGGCCCACGGAATCATCCATTTACTGGCCGCCCACGCGCCGATCATCGGAATTGCGCTGACGAGAATGCCCACGAGCGTCAGGCGCAGGAGTTGAGGCTGGAACAACTCGCGCAACGGCGGCGCGGGCTTTTTCGTCGCGCCGCGCGACGCCAGCCATTTCGGCGACTCCGGCAACGCAAAGAGAACCACCAACGCCAGCACAGCGGGGACGGCGGCCAGTTTGAAAATCCAGCGCCACGAGTCCGGCGAGATCGTCCACACACGGGCCAGTTGCGACAGCAACAGAATGCCGGCGTTCAACCCTGCGCCCATGATACCGGCCACAACCGGCCGTGAGGCGTTCGGCCAGCACTCCGACACGAGCGCGACGCCGTTGGGCCACATCCCGCCCACGCCCAGCCCGACAAGGAACCGCAGCGCCAGCATCTGCTCCTGAGTCTTCACGAACGCGCCCAGCCCGGCGAACGCCGAGTAAAACAAAACGCTCACACCCATTGCGCGCGTGCGTCCGATGCGATCGCCTAGGTTGCCCAGCGCGATGCCGCCGATGGCCGCGCCGAGCATCAGCGCGGCCGTGAACCGCGCGAACCAATCACCGCCCAGCGTCGGCGTGTAAGCCGCGCCGAGCAGACTCTTCGACACCGACAGCGACGCAATCGGCATCAGGCCCAGTTCCACGCCGTCGAACACCAACCCCACCAGCACGGCAGCCAGAACGGCATAGCGGGCGCGTGGTGAGAGGACCAGATTGTTCATGATGCAGCCGGCCTCTGTGATTTCTGAATCACCTTGATGATGGCGCTGTTGTCCATTTCGCCCAACCCCACTGCCTCCGCTTGTTCCAGCAGCCGGCGATGCGTTTCCGAGAGCGGCAGCGGCAACCCGGCTGCCGCGGCTCCCGCCAGAATCAACCGCACGTCCTTCAAGTGCTGCGACAGCCGCGCCTGCACGGTGAAATCGCCCTCGACCATCTTGCGCCCCTTCACGTCCATCACGCGTGAGTAAGCCATGCTGCCGATGAGCACCTCCAGCGCGGCGGCAGGTTCCACGCCCATTGCCTCCGCGAAAACCAATCCTTCGGCCAACGCGACGCGGTTCAACCCCAACACCAGATTGCTCACCAGCTTCATCTTCGCCGCGCTGCCGCACGGTCCGACATGAAACACCTTTTGCCCCAACACCGGCCACAAATCGCTGCACGCCTCAAACGCCTCGCGCTCGCCGCCGACGATGACCGTCGCCTCCCCGCGCCGTGTCTGTTCACTGGAGCCGGAGATTGGCGCGTCGAGATAACGCACGCCGTTCGCCGCCAGCCGCTTGCCCAGCGCAGCGGTCTGCGCCGGCTCGCCCGTCGTGGTGTCGAGCACGATCTGCCCGGCGCGCAAGCCATCGCGCATCTGTTCGAGCACCGCCTCCACCACATCGCTCGTGTAGAGGCTGATGATGACGCGGTCGCAGGCCGCCAGCGGATTGTCGTTCCACTCCGCGCCGCGGGCGATGAGCGGCGCGGCCTTCTCGCGTGTGCGGTTCCAGACCAACACGCGGTAGCCATGTTCGAGCAACCGCTCCGTGAGCGCCGTGCCCATCAAGCCGAGGCCGATCATACCGATACGTTTATCGGAAGTGCTCATGTTGTCGCGCAGAATGCCATAACCGCCGTGCGGACAACATGCGAAACCCGCCAAACGCCTTGCGAAAACTGCCAGCCGCTCCGGAGGGTTCCTGCGCTTGTGTTGGCCGACCGAGCTACCACTATGTCGCTGCGACCGAGAATGTTCATCGCGCGCTAGACTCAGCCGTGCGGCAATGCTAAATGAACCGTTAATGAACCTGACCCTCACCCGCCGCCAATTGTTCGGCACGCTGGCCGCGTGCGCTACCGCCGCAGCCGCCGCGCCGCGCGTGGAGAGCAATTTCAAAATCCGCAACCGCCGCATCCGGCAGTCCATTATGGGCTGGTGTTTCAACCCGATGCCAACCGAGGAACTGGCGAAGCACTGCCGCGACATCGGGCTGGAGGCGATGGAGGGCGTCGGCGCGCAACATTACCCGATGATCCGCCGGCTCGGCCTGAAAATCTCCCTCGTCGGCAGCCACGGCTTCTCGCGCGGGCCGCTCAACCCGGCGAACCACGAGTTCTGCCTCCAGAAGCTGCGCGAGGGCATTGACCTCGCCGTCGCCAACGGCTGCGAGAACGTCATCACCTTCACCGGCATGAGGGAAAAAGGCATCACCGACGAGCAGGCCGCGAAGAACTGCATCGCGTGCTGGAAGCAGGTGATCGCTTACGCGGAGGAGAAGAAGGTGAACCTCTGCCTCGAACACCTGAACACGCGCGACAACACGCACCCGATGAAGGGCCATCCCGGCTACTTCGGCGACAGCGTGGATTTCTGCATCGAGCTGATCCGGCGGGTGGATTCGCCGCGGATGAAGCTGTTGTTCGACATTTACCACGTGCAGATCATGAACGGCGACGTGATCCGCCGGCTGCGGCAACACAAGGATGTCATCGGACACATCCACACCGCCGGCGTGCCCGGCCGCGCCGAGCTGGACGAGACGCAGGAGATCAATTATCCCGCCGTGATGAAGACCATCGTGGAGATCGGCTACAAGGGTTTCGTTGCGCAGGAGTTCATCCCGACGTGGCCCGACAAGATCGAGGCGCTGCGCCATGCGGCAAAGGTTTGCGACGTGTAGCTTCGTAGCCCGCCACTCCGTGGCGGGTCACTCTGCCCCGCCGGTGTCAGTCGCGGGCGCTGCGACGGAACTGCGAAGGGTTGACGCCGGTGTTCCGCCGAAACCAATGACTGAAGTAGAACTCGCTGGAAAAGTTCAGCCGTAGCGCGACCTCCTTCACCGCGAGCCGGTCATCCGCGAGCAACAGTTGCGCCTGGTCGAGGCGTGTGCGCCGGAGGAAATCGTGCAGGCTCTCGTGCTGCGTTGCCCGGAAAAGTGCCCGCAGACCGGAGTAACTCAAACGCGCAATGCCAGCCAGTTCCGACGCGCGCCACGCTCGCGCCGGGTCAGCCAGCACCCCATCGAGCACGCGCCTGACCGGCGCCGGTGCTGTCGGCGACAATGCAGTGAACACTCGCCGCGCAGCCAGCAAACGGCCGAGGACGCCCGTGATGATCTCATGCACCTGCCACTCATACCCTGCGGGCCGTCGCGTCACCAACTGCAGCAACCGTTCTTCGGCCCGGCGCAGGAACATCATCTCCGCCAGCGACTCGAAACGGAACTCCCCGCCGCCAGCAAGCGCTTCGCGCCACGCGTCGAGACCGGGTCCCGCGAACCGGAATCCCGTCGTCACCAGCCGTTGCCCGGCCGCCGGCTGATAAGTCCGCCGCTGGCCCATGTCCACCAGCCAGCAACGCGGCCCGGCGCACAATTCCCACCGCTGGCCCGGCAGCATCAATACCCCGCGTCCCGATACGACGCGGAAGAGAAACACGCCCGCCTTGTCGAGCGCCGGATGCGCCTCCAGTTCGTCGCGCCACACGCGGCCGATGGAAAGCACATGCCACAACAACCGCCGCGCCACCGGCGACGGCTCCACCTGATGAAGTTGGACAAACGAGATCGGCATGGCTGCCTATCTCGGCGCGACCACCACGCTTAGGCGGACGGTGGCGGTTTCGTCGCGGCGATTTGTGCGTGAGACCTTGACGAGGTAATGGCCAGCGTCGCGGTAGCGGTGCGTCGTGATCGCGTAACCGTCGGGCGCGAGCGCCTGCGCGTTGCCGTCGGAGCGGACGCGGACGACGGGCGTGCCGTCGCCGAAATCCCATTCCTCCTCGCCCTCGTCGGGTGCAACATGGGAAGTGCGAACTTTGAACGTGACCTCATCCTCCGCCTTGATGCCGAACGTGGGCCAGTAGGCGGCGTGGATTCCCGGCGGTTGCTGGTCGGGCTGGCTGGGATCGAGCACCTTCACGACAGCGAAGTCGTAGCTGATGTTTCCATCCTTGTCGGCAACCTTGAGAATCTCGCTGTAGGTGCCGGGCTTCAGAAAGCGACGCTCGACCTTCGCGCCGCGCGCGCTCTTGCCATCGCTGAACGTCCACGAGTAGCTCGCGATGTGGTTCGTGCCGCTGCGGCTCCACGAGCGGCTGCCGTCGAGCGTGACAGGCTCGCCTACGGCGGCGAGTTGATGCGGCCGGGCCACGGCTTGCAGCACGGCGAGCGGATGCGCGTCGTGATACGCCTCCCAGACGAGCGCGTAAGGTTCCAGAATGCCCCATCGCCCGCTCGGCTGCGGCGCGACGATGTCGAAATGCAGATGCGACCAGCCGCCGCTCGCGCCTTTCTTGCCGAGCACGCCGATCTTCTGGCCGATCTTGATCTTCGCGCCGAGCTTCACAGCCGGCTCAATCGAATCGAGATGGCTGTAGCGATAGAACCAGCCGCGGCCGTCGCGCAGATAGATCACGTCCAAGCGCGGCTTCACCAGCGGGGGATACTTGTCCTTCTCCAAGACTTCATTGGCGACCGAGACGACCACGCCGTCGGTGGCGGCCAGCACGTCCTCCATCCGTTCCGCGCCGCCGAAGTCGAGACCCCAATGATAATAGACCTGCTTCTTCTTAATCTGATCGCCGTCGGCGATCTGGTTGGCCATCAGCGTGTGGCTGGCGAACCATCGCTCGTTGAGCGGATAGCGGAACGTGCCGGGCGTGATCCACGGATAACCCGCCGGCCAGAGCCGCAGTCGCGCGTCGGCGTCGAGTCCCCAGTGGTCACCTCCCTCGTTGTAGCCCTTTGTGATTGGGCAATCTATCTGCACGCCGCCAGCGTTGACCGGCAGATGATAGGTCGCGCAATCGAGCGTCACCTTCTGACCGTTCACTTCGACCATCACGAGCGCGCCGCGCATAGCTTTGCGCAAACTGTCGCGTTTCTCCGCGACGCTGAGCAGCTTCACCGTCGCGGATTTACCGTCGCAGAGCTTCACGGTGGCTTGCTCGCCGATCTTCAAGTCCACGGCGGCTGGCACGGAATGAATCGGCTTGCGCGCCATCTTCAGGATCGTGGAAACGACGCGCTCCTCGACCGTCTCCGTGAACGGCCCCGGCAGCGAACCCCATAGCATCGCGCCGCCCGCCTCGTAGCCGCCCTCGCGCAGCACGCGCAGCGACGGCAGATAGCCGAACACATCGTTGGAATAGCCCGCCACCCAGACCGCCGGCCCGGCGAGTTCGCGTTTCAGCCGCAGCGAGAAGTCCACGCACGTCTCGCCGCCGATGGCGACCAACGTCAGGTCGGAGCCGAAGCGCGCCACCTGCACGGGGCACGGATACGTGGATCGAATCTTGCCGTCGTCCTTCAGTTGCTTCAGCAACCGGGCCGCGTGGCCGCGTTGCGGCTCCTTGCCCGTCGCGGCCATCTTCTCCAACTCCTCGCGCGGCGGCACCGGCGCGAAGTCGAGCGTCACATCTGCGAACGCCGTCGTCAGCGGCCCGCGCAGCGGTTTCGGCACCGTCTCCAGCGCGGCCTCAACGGCCACGGCCAGCGAGCGGCCATGATACTTGCACAGTTCCTCGGTGCGCCGGGGATACGGATTCTGGTCCGCGCCGCAGCCGATCATGAACATCGCCGTCACGCCGGGATTCGCCTCCTCGATATACTGCTGCGCGTAGCCGCCGTAATCGCCGCGGATCATGTAATCGCCACAGGTGGTGCTGTGGCACGCGTAGCCGAACAACACAGCCGAGAGCTTGCCCTGCCCATCGCGCACCCGCAGCACCGGCACCTCATGGTCCATCGGCCCGTCGGGGTTCGGCGCGTTGTTGTATCCGGTGGGAACGGGCCGGCGTCGGTTCATGGCGAAGCCGCAACGAGCGCGCTGGAAATCCAGCTTCGCGGGCGCGAGCCGCTTCAGCGCGTCGCCGACGAGCGTCACGAGCTGCGCCTGTAACCGCGCCATGTATTTCTCTGCCGCTGGCACGAACTCGGCTTTGATATCGTCATCGAGTCGCGAAGCGCGCAGTTCCGGCCCGCAGTGCGTGTGCGAGGCGTTCATCAGCAGGGACGTCTGCGGCAGGCCGAACTTCTTCTTCACCTGCTTCTCCAGCCAGTCGCGCAACGGCCGCGGCACGCTGATGAGGTCCATCGTCACGACGACCAGCCGCGTCCCGCGCGCGTCTTCGATGGCGAGGGCTTTGGCAAAGAGGTCGGTGGCGACACCCTCCGACGGTTTCTTCCGCGATGCGTAGCCGGCCATCCAAACCGGTCCTTCCGGCGTGATCTTCACCGACGCCACGCCAGCCTTCCAAGCCGCCGGCTCCTGCGCGCCCAACGACACCGCCACGGCGCTCCCAGCCAACGCGGCAACATACAGCGCGACAAACAATGACCGATGGATGGGAATTCTTTCTCCAGTCATGGCACGGCTCCTATGGGTTGAGGACGAGCTTACAATCTCTCCGGCGGGGTTGTCACCAGCGCCGACCTGTGCATCTTCGCACTTCACCCACTGCGTGTCACGAATTTGGTTCGCTTCACTTCCTCAACACGATTGTCTTCGCACGCCCAGGTTCGAGTTGGACCGTGTTGCCGTCGGGGAGCTTCGCTTTCTGTGGGTTGGCTGCGTCGTGGTTGACGAGTATGATGAGGCGATTGCCGGCATCATCGTGCCATGCACCGGCTTCCACGAACCAGTTGCCGGTGTCCACCACCTTGCGGCAACCGAACGAAACCAGCAGGTCGGACCACCACGCGTAGAGCGGCGGCACGGTCAGGTTGTTGGCGATGAGACCGAGGTCGAACGCGAACGTGATGGCGCGGCCCTTGCCGAAACCATGTTCGATGGCTGCGGCCGAGCCGTCCTCGAATGTCGCCAGCACTTTCGCTTCCGGCCGCGGCGACAGCTTCGCGCAGCAGGCGGCCTGCTTCACCCAGCGGCCTTCCTTGGCGAGCGCGTTGAAGTCTCTCAGCGAGATGACGCCGTGGCGCTCCGACTTCACCTGCCCGCGCGCCGCAACGCCGCCGCCGGCCCGGATGCCGAGCACGTCGCCGAGATGGGCCGCCGCCTTCGGCTCGTCGAACGACTTCTGCACGGCGCTCTCGCGCACTTTGCAGGCGTAGTCGTAGCTGTTGCAGCCGGGGAAGCCTGCGCCGTCGGAGCAGAACACCGTCACCAGTGTGCCGCCGCCGCGCACGTAATCGCGGATCGCCGACTGGACCTCCGGCGCGAGCGAGAGACTGCCCGCCAGCACGAGCACCTTGCGCCCGCGCAGTTTATCCGCCGTCATCTCGCCTTCGTCGAGCGGAGCGAAGTGGAAGCCCGTCTCGCGGATGAGCGTGTAGATGCCGACCTTCGACTGGCCCCAAGCTCCGCCGAACGGCCCCGAGTTGAAGCTCGCGTCGTGGAACACTGCCACGTCGGGATGCTGTTCGTAATGCATCATGTAGCGCGCGTTCTCCAGCGCCTCCTTGATCACCGGCGCGCCAGCCTCGCCCGTCGGCGTCAGTTTGCCGTCAGCGTTGTAAAGAGCCGATGTCTCCCACTGCGGCCCCCACGTCGGCACGAGCGTCGAATACTCGAAGCCGCAACCGCCGTTGGCGAGGATGGTGAAGGCGTTGAGTTCCCACTCGGCGCGCGTCATCGCGCCGCGGCGGATTTTCGTGCTGTAGGCTTTGCCGATGGAGCCGCCGCGCGGCAACGGCAGCGTGCCCATGTGCGCGTAGATGCCGGTCCAGATTTTCTTGCCGATGCCGTAGCTGTTCGGCACGCCCTCGGTGGTCAGGTGGCCGAACGTGTAGTTGTAGTCGAACCCGACGCGCTTGCAGACAGTCGGCCCGCCGGGCCAGTTCACAAACCGCTGTGTCAGGGGCACGCCCGGCGCGAGTTTGCGCATGTGCGCGAACAACTCCGCCAAGTAATCGCCGTAGCTCTCGGTGATCCACTGGAGCTTCAGATATGCCAGCCGCATGGGGAAACCGAAGTGATCGTCCGGATCGAGCCGCTTGGGCTGCGGCACAGAGTCGAAGTCGCCGAACCCACGCACGCTGCCGACGTAATCGCTGAACGCGCGGAAATCGCCGGCGAACCGCTTCCGTAGCCACGCGCGCCAGCTCGCGACGGCATCGGTCGAGTAGTCGTCCCAGTGGCTCGCGTCGTCCTCCTGGCCGAACACGAAAAGCGACGGTTGGTCGAGGAACGGTTTCACCCAACCTTCCAAACCGAGCTTGTGGAAGCGCAGCGTGGCGGGCTTGATGAACGACGTGTGCGTGTCGCCGCCGCGGCGGAGTTGGTGGCCTTCGAGACCGAGCTTCTCCTTCTTCACCAGCCACGGCGGCAGGAACGGCGAGCAATGCGCCATGCTGATGGTGGCCTTGAACGGCATGTCATGCTGCTGGCTGAGCCGCAGGTCGTGATGAATGACCGAGTCCTTCGGCACGACCACGCCCGGCGCGCCGTCCGGCCAATACCGCCCGAACCCCATGCCTTCCACGTAGAACGTGTTAAAACCGAGCTTCCCCTGCATTTCCTCCGAACCGGCGGGATTGCCCTTCGTGGCGAAGCTCAGGAACGGTTTGTCGCGGTAGAACAGGATGTCGTAGCCCGGCTTCGCCGTGACCCGGTGCGGCGACGGTTTCAACGTCACGTCGAGCTTGCCGATGCTGTTGCGTTTCGGCGACAACGCCCGCGCCTGCTCGCGCGTGCCAACCTCTCCATCGCCGCGCACAACCAGTCCCGTCCAGTTCGTGCCGCCGCCGCGGCGCGATGCCATCAGCCGCACGAGCACGCGGTCGGCTTTCGGCAGCGCCACTGTCTTCTTCTGCCAGCGGTTCTCGGCGATCGTCACCGTTTCAGCGAACGACTTGCCGCCAGCAAGTAACTCGATCTTCAACAACGTGCCTTTGTTGCCTTTCTCCAGCGCGAGGTCGCAGAGGCCGAACTCCAGTTCCAGCCGGCCGCCGCCGTTCACGACGAACTCGACCACGGTCGGGTTCATCACAGACTCGCCGGACACCAACAACTGGCCCGACCGCAACTCGCCTTTGATCTCCATGCCTTTAGAATACGGCTTAAGCTTGCCGTCCTTCTGTGGGGAGACCGCCCAGATGAACATGCCGCTGTGTGGTCCGCGGATGTCGTGCGGCTTGTAGGCGTATTCGCGCAGGAACTGGCCGTCATAAACGAGCACGCGGTCGAACTGCTCGTGCAGCGACCACTCCGCAAACGCGCTCCACGCCGACGCCAGCAGCGTCAGCCCGACAACGAGCCGTTCCATATTCATGTTTCCTCCTGCGTCAGGTCGTCAACTTCTCCACCTTGCCGGCCATGAAATCCTTGTTCTTGTCGCCGACCCAGTAGCGGTTGCCAGCGATGCACCAGATGAAATGCAGTTCCTCCTCCTGGCTGAAAACAGGATGATAGTTCAGCAGCGGGATCGTCACCGCATCGCCTTCGCCGACCGAGCGCACGAAACTCTTGGTCTCCTCGTCGGCATAGACCTCCATCGAGCCGTGGCCTTTGATGAAGATATAGACCTCCTCCTGGTCGGTATGGTTGTGCGGCGGCCACGAGCGCTGGCCGGGTTGGAAGATCGTGTAGCCGGCGATGAGCTTCTCAGCCGGCTCGCTCACGTCGAACATCAGGAATACGTCCTTGCCCTTCAGGTGCCGGATGCGGCGTTCGTCGCGCGAAAACTCGCTCCACTTCGCGTGAAACGCCGGATGCGCCTTCTCCGCCGGCGCGCGGCAGACAATCACGCGGCTCTCGCCGCCGTTCTGGCCAAGCTGGTAGGCGGCACCGCGCGGCACGTAGAGCACGTCGTAGTGGCGCAGCGTGTAGCTCGTGCCGCCAAGCGTCACTGTGACTTCGCCCTGCCAGCAGAACAGCAAGGCTTCCTCGCTGAGATGCGCCAGCGGGCTGGATTGGATTGGCCCACTCAGTTCATAGACGCCATAGGTTAGGAGCTGGAGGTTGGAATTCTGTGGATTGGATTTCTCAACGTAACGAAACGCGCCGGCACCTGCCGGGACAAAGGTGGCTGGTTTGGGTTGATTCATAGCTCTCACTCCTCGTGGAAAGTTGGTCACCACGCCCGCGCTCGTTTGAACGCAAGATGGGCGCGAAAGGCTTCGGCTGCTGCGACTCCCGCCTGCGCACCGCGAGCGCGGGCTTGGAGGCGCATGAGGTCGAGCAGCGGCGAGAAACTGCTGTCATCGCCGCGCGCCATCTGGCTACGATGACAGGCCAGCATTTTCTCCTTCAGCGACATGAATCGCGAAACGTCCACGTAGAAACCCGGCTCGAAGCTGCTCATGTTCACCGTGTCCATCCACCACAGCGCGGGCGAAGTCGGCAACGGCGCTGATTTCGTTTTCTGGCCGCGCGAGGCGCAGAACCACGAGGCCACTTCTGCAACCGCGGCGGCAGTGCGATGGTCGGTGTGGTAATCTGCTGGCGCGTGTGCCAGCACCAGCGATGGCCGAAACTGGCGATAGACCTCCGTCAACAGCAGCCGCGTCCGGCGATCATCGGCGAGCGTGCCGTCGGAGATGTTGCCGCAAAATAATTCGGCGCCCAACAACTGCGCCGCCGCGTCCATTTCACGACGGCGCACGGCGGCGAGGTTGCGGATGGGTTTGTGTGGCTGGCCGCCATCACCGTTGCAGAGCACCGCGACACCGATGGCCGCACCGTCAGCCTTCGCTCGCGCCAGCGTGCCGGCGCAGAGCAGTTCCGCATCGTCGGGATGAGCGACCACGGCGAGCACGCGTTCGTTTCTGAAGTCGAGTCTCATGCTCCCTATCGTAACATGATAGTCGGCGGCTGGGCCACGTAGTCGGCCACCGTCAGCACCGCGTCGGGATGCAGTCGCATCAGCGACGCCGGGCACGCTGCGGTGATCGGCCCGTGCAACGCGCGACGGGCGACAGCGCTTTGCCACACGCGGTTACAGTAGAGCCGCAGCCGGCGCGCGCCCAAACATTCCTTCATGCCCACTGTCACCGCGCGATGCGGGATGATGCTAATCTCGCCGCCGACGGTGACGGAGTTGATCGTGCGCGTCTCGCGCGTCAGCGATAACACGCGCGTCGGCAACGCGGCGAACTCTTCCACGCTCATCGTCTCGCTCGGCTCTGGCGGCTCGTTGAAGGCGAAATGACCGTTGATGCCGATGCCGCCGAAGCAGGCATCCACGCCGCCGCGCTTCTCGATAAGTCGCGGCACGGCGGCTGGGTTTTGCGGGTCGGGAAAGACGCGGTTCTCCGGCAGCGGCGCAAGCGCAGGATCGAGCCGGTCGTAAAACAGGCGGTCCATGAAACCGCGAAAGCTGAGCGGATGGTCGGCCGGAATGAAACGGTCGTCGTCGGTGAGGTATTCGTCCATGTTGATGAGAACGACGTCGCGGCAGTTGATGCGCTCCTTGTTGATCATCTCCGCCAGCAACGGGAATTGCTCGACCGGCCCGACCGGCACGATGAGCGTCGCGCCGCGGCCCGCGGCCCGCGCGTTGAGGATTTCCCGGTGCATTGCCTCAGCCACGTCGCGGCCGATGGACGCCATGTCACCGAGAAGGCGCACCTTCACGGGCGTGCCTTTGCCGAGGTCGGCAGCGGGAACTTTCAAGTAATCTGGAAGCAGGTTCATTCGGGCAGAGGTTGGTCTTTGGTTTCCGGCAGGAAGAGCACCGCCACGATGCCGATCACAAACAGCATCCCCATCAGCGTGATAGCCAACTGGAGGTTCATGCCCGGCAGCGATTTCAGCCAGCCGGAGAAGATCAGCACGGGCGACGCCAGCAGCCGGCCCGCGTTAAAGCAGAAGCCCGCGGCCGTCGAGCGGAGATGGTTGGGGAACAACTCCGGGAAATAGATCGCGAACCCGGCATGGATGCTGAGCGTAGCGAAGCCCATCAGCGGCAGGAGCAGCACCAACTGCGTGTAAGTCGTCGGCAAATAGCATGTGATTGGGACGATGATCAGCGAGAGGACCTGCAACAAGATGAACGTCTTCTTTCGTCCCAGCCGCACGCAAAGCGGCCCGAACGACAACAAGCCAACAGCCATGCCGATTGTCTCAATGACGCCGTAAGCGAACTTCGCTTTCGCTGCCGCCTCAACGGAGTCCACGCCGCTTCGTCGCAGTAAATCCAGCACCAGGTCCTGGCCCGCGACAGTTACGCTCCAGAACGTGCCGAGGCCGACCGCGGCGAGCACCATGCCCAGCAGCGCGCGTGGTCCCCAGACGCGATGAAAGAACAGTTCGCGGAAACTGCCGAGCTTGCCGCCTTCGCCCGTCGCGGCCTTGTCGCGCGCGCTCGTCCAGCTTTCCGGCTCTTTCACGCTCGCCCACACCCACAACACGAGCATCGCCGGCAGCACGCTAATGAGATACGCGTAACGCCACTGCGCACCGACCGCGAGGCCGACGCCCGCCGCCACCCACGTGCCGATGGTGCTTGTGGAGTGAAAGATTCCCGATGCGTGCGCACGGGCGTGTTTCGGAAAGACCTCCGCCACCAGCGTCGCTGCGACGGCCCATTCGCCGCCGACGCCCATCGCGACGAGAAACCGCAGCGTGCCGACATGCCAGAGTTCCGTCGCGAAATACGTCAGGCCCGCGAACACGGAGTAGAACAAAATGGTCGCCACCATGATCGGCTTGCGCCCCCAACGGTCGGCCAGCGACCCGAACAGAATCCCGCCGAACGCGCCGCCGGCAAGAAAGATGCCCAGGAAAATATCGCCCCATTGCCGCACCTCCGGCGCGTTGTGCGACGCCCGCAGGATGTCTGTCAGCAGGTCGTTGCGGGTGATATTGAACACCTGCCCCTCGAACGCATCGAACACCCACCCCGCCGACGCGATCAACAGCACGAGCCATTGGTAGCGCGTCACGCCTTGATACCAGCGGGCCGGCGTGGAGACTGCGGTGGTGTTGTTCATGGGTGCGGCTCCTTGGACAGTCTTCGATTCGCGCTCAGCCAACCTGCCAACCCGTGCGATACGTCCGCTTCAGGTAACGCTCCGCTTCCGGGCAGTTGGGGAACTTCATCGCGGCGGCGTCCCACTCCAGCTTCTGGCCGGGACAACGGATGGCGATGGTGCCCAGCAGGATCGTCTCCGTCATCGGTCCGGTCTGGGCGAAGTGCGATTCCGTCTTCTCGCCGCCGAGGCACGCGTCCACATAATGATGATAGTGATTTCGCGGCGGCGGCTTCGGGCGCTCGTAGCCTTGGAACTTTTCCTTCGGCAGCAACTGCGGTCCTGTTTGATGCTCGTGAAGGATCGCACCCTCGGTGCCGACCAGCAACGCAGACTCTTTCGGATACTTGCCGGTTGGATTGAGGTCTTGCGCTTCTTTCGGCGGCAGAAATTCCGGCCCGTCGAACCATTCCACCGTGAGTTCCTTGCCCGCAATCATCTCGTTGCCGGGGAATGTCCACGTCACGTGTTCGTTCTGCGGCCAGTTGTCGGCGCGGCGCTCCGGCGAGTTCTTCCATGATTCCTCCACCTCCGCCACGACGCTCGTCGGTGCCTTCAGGTTGAGGCCGCGCCATGTCCCGTCGAGGATGTGACAGCCCATATCAGCGCACCAGCTCGTGCCAAAATCCTGCCACCCGCGCCACTTCGCCGGATGATAGGTGTCAGGCGCAAACGGCCGCATCGGCGCGTTGCCAATCCACAGGTCCCATTTCAACTCCGGCGGCGGCGGCTCGCTCGTGGCGGGGCGCGGGCCTTTGAGGCGGTTCGGCGCGGGGCGGTTGGAGCAAAGATAGACGTGCTTGATCTTGCCGATGGCGCCGCGCTTGATGAGCTGCACGGTCATGCGGTCGGCAATGCTGGAAGCGAACTGCGTGCCGAGCTGCGTAACGATGTCCTTCTTGATGGCCGCCGCGGTCAACGTCCGCACTTCCGCCAGGTCATGACACATCGGCTTCTGGCAATAAAGGTTCTTGCCGCGCTGGACCGCGGTGTAGGCGATCGGGAAGTGCATGTGGTCCGGCACGGTGACGTTCACCGAATCAATCTTGTCGCCCTCCTTCTCGAACATCTCGCGCCAGTCGGTGTAGAGCCGCGCGCCCGGCACGATTTTGGCTGCCGTGTCCAGATGCTTGGTGTCCACGTCGCATAGCGCGACAATCTGGAGCCGCTCGTGGTCCTGGAAACTCTTCAAGTCGTTGTGGCCCATCCGCGTGACGCCGATGCAGGCGTGGCAGAGCTTGCTGTTCGGCGACGCGGCGCGCAGGCCGGCGGGAAGCACGAAGGGCGCGCCGAAGACCGTCATCGCTGCGGCGCGCAGGAATTGGCGGCGTGTTTTCATCTGAGAACCCTCAAGCGTAAAGGACGCGGTCCATTTCGGCGGAAATCTCGGCCAGCCGCTTGCGGTCGCCGCCGCGAACCTCGGAAGTGGCCCAGCTTTGGAACCCGATCTGCTTCAACTCCTCGCGGACCCGCTTCCAGTTGATGTCGCCCTGGCCGATCGGGAAGTCGAAGCCTTTACCCATCCCTTCCTTCATCGCGATCTTCAGACTGTATTCCTTGATGTGGATTTTCACGATGCGTTTGCCGAGCACCTCGATCCAATGCTGCGGCCAACCCCAGCGCATCACGTTGCCCACGTCGAAATAAGCCTGCACCCACGGGCTGCCAATCTCGTCAATGTATCGGGCCATCGTCAGCGGCTCGATGAGGAACGTGGCCCACACATTCTCGATCAGGATTTTCACGCGCTTCTTCTCGGCATGGGGAATCGCCGAGCGGATCAATTCCTGCGTGCGCTTGTAGTTCTCCATGAACGGCGCTTCAGGATCAGCGCGCACAACATGCAGGACCGTGTCGCTGCCGTAAATCGCCGCGTCGTCAATCGCCTCCTTCAAGTCCGGGTTGCTGCCGTTCGACACGCCATGGATGCGAATGCCCACCTTCTCGGCGGCCCGAGCCAACTCCTTCGGATCGTCCGTCGCACCTTTCTTCGATGCGTAGCGCGACACCTCCACGCCCTCGTAGCCGGCGTCCTTCGCGACCTTGAACTTGTCCTCCACCGACAGCTTCGGCTCGACGATCATGCCCCAGCCGACAGCCTTCTTGATCCGCCCGCCCGCCTCCGCCGCTGACGCGCACCCCGACGGTAACGCTGCTACCACGCCTCCGAGGAAAATTCCGCTTGTCTGGATGAACTGCCGGCGATCAATAGATGCATTCATGAGCAAGTCCTTGAGTTGAATGAACGGCTTTAATTTCGATTTCAAAATAATACTTAAACAGCAAACCCGGAGTAAAGCAGAAATCCACCATCGGCGAACCGCCAATCCGCCCATGACATCCCTCTCCCCAATTCACCTGCCTGCCTTCCACTTCTGATATTCAGCGAGCATTTGCTCACGCGAGCAGCGCGGACGCAGGACGGTGCGAACACGAAAGCTGTATTCCTTCATCACCTCCGGCTTCGGCACGAGGAACTGGAAGTCCCATGCGGGATTTGTCGTCTGCAGCGCTGTGTTGACGCCGCCGCCGCTCGGCGAGTGGGTGAACCGGATGCCCGCCGCGCGGTCGAACATCACCAGCCACACGAGGTCATCGAAGTTGCCGTAGAAGAATGGCTGGTCGAAGCGGAAGCGCGAGAGGCTCTTGAAGAGCGTGTCGCGGCTGCCCGGCGCGAACGTCATCTCGAACGCGTCGCCGCGGTGGCGCACGGTGCTCTGGTCGTTGTGCCATTGCGTGCAGAATTGGGTCCAGAGGCTCTTCTGCCTGTCGAGGCCGCCGAGGAAATACATGCTCTTGTCCGCAGGGGCGTTGATGTAGCTGGCCCAGAACAACGCGAGATAGCCGCGCGGGAACACCGGCCGGTGGGCCACGCAGCGGAAGCTCATGTCCAGATAATGCGGCGCGACCAACCGGAAGCGCGTCCAGCTTTCCACGTAAAACGTCGGCGTCGGCGGCTGATACAACTCCGCTTCGGTCTCGCTGAGCTGTTTGAAACTCATTGGCGCGTTGCGCGGCTCGAAGAACAGCTTGCTGTCGCCGACGAGATGCTCGCCGGTGACGATGTGTTCCAGGTTCAGCCCCGCCACGGCCGGCACGAACACGCTGCGCGTCCCCGCCGAGTGGCGCAGGCTCCACACGCCGTTGTAGCCGGCACGATGCTCACCTTCGGCCGAGTTGTCGCCGACGACGGCGGTGAGATCACCCGCCTGGAGCGTCGCGTGGCTCAGCGCGCCAACCTGCGACGCGGCCCGCAGGCGGGTGGACAACACGCTTGCCATCGCCACTGAGCTTCTCAGGAACGATCTTCGGTTCATGGCGGTCCTCTTATCGTAGTCGTCTCGATCCGCGAGACGGTCATTCACATGATCCACGGCTGGCGCATCGCGCGCGAGCGGAGACGATTGGCTTTGGGGTCGTTGACGAACTCCGCCTTGACCGGATCGAATCGCAGGTTGCGCTTGAGCCACATGCAGATGTTGGCGGCGTGCACGGTGGTCATCGCGCGATACATGACCTCCGGATTGGCCACCGTAGGCCGGCGCGACTTGATACAGTCGAAGAAGTTCCGCGCGTGGTTCATCGGACACTGCGTGCGAGTCACGTAGTCGTTGATCACCTGCTTGAACTCGGCCAGAAGGATTGGCTTGGAAGCGCGCGAAGCGTCGTGCGCGTCGCTGGAGTTGGCAACCCAGCCTTCGCTGCCGTCGAACCGCTGGCCGGAGTAGCCCGGCCAACACTCGTTGTTGCGCGTCAGGATCATCTTCACGCCGTTGGCGAAGTGGGCGACGAGGCCGTCGCCAAAACGGTTGTCCACATACTCGTATTCGACCGCGGATGTGTGCTGCGCGCCGATGCCTGCTTGGACCTGAACGATCGTGTGGGCGCCCCATTCGCCGATGCAACTGGCGTGGAAATCATAGTGGCCCCGCCATCCGCCGCGGACGTAGGCGGAGTTGTAAGGTCGCCACGGACACGGGCCGAGCCACGCGTCCCAATCCACCTCGTCCTTCGGCGGCTCCGGTTCCGCGGGCAGCCAGTCGTGGCGCATTAACGCATCGTCCCATGGGGCGATCTGCGCGTAGGCCGTGTGCAGTTTGCCGAGCCGGCCGGAGCGGGCCATCTCGATGCCGAACACACGGTTGGCCATGCTCAGACCCTGCGTGCCGCTCTGATACACGCGCCCGTATCGCCGCGCTGTCTCCACCACCATCTGGCCCTCGGCGATGGTCATGCAGGAAGGCTTCTCACAGTAAACGTCCTTCCCTGCCCGCATCGCCATTACCGACGCCAACGCGTGCCAGCGATCGCCCGTGGCGATCAACACCGCGTCAATGTCCGCGCGCAACGCGAGGAACTCGCGAATGTCGGGATACATCGCGCAGTCCTTGTTGCCATACTTGTCGTCCACCAGTTTCTTGATCGCCTCGCGCCGGAGTTTCCGGGCGTCACAGATGGCGACGAATTGCACATCCGTCTCAGCGAGCATCCAGTTCAAAACCGCCGTGCCCCGCCCGCCCAGCCCGATGCCGCCGAGCAGAATGCGCTCGCTGGGCGCGACGAATCCATCTTTCCCAAGCGCACGCGCAGGAATGAGAAACGGCATGGCCAACGCGCCGGCTCCGACAGTTGTGAGCATCTGCCGGCGCGTCAGATTGGTTGCTTTGGGCTTCATTGCTTCATGAACTCGTTGGCCTGTGGCGCGGCCTGCTCGAGATTCGGCGTGATGTCGGCCTCGCGCCGGCCCAACGCCCACGACAGTCCGCCCAACAGAACCTGCGCGAAGATTTTGTTCGTCCACACGTCTTCGCGATGGCCCATCGAGGTGTAGAACACGCGCCCCTTGCCGTGCATCCGCGCCCATGCCGCCGGGAACGGCGGCCGGTCGTAGCACCGTTTGTCACCCGACTTGTCCTTGTTCATCCCCGCGCAGTCTTGGACAAGGATCACGTGGAGATCCTTGGTGAACCGAATCAGCGAGAACCATTCCTCCATCAGCGAGAACGAGTCGCCCAAGCCTTCCGCGCCAGGAAACTCCGGCGAAACCACCTTCATCTGCGCCACCTGCTGGTTGCCGTGTCCGAGGCAATCGGCCCCGAAGGCTTCGGGCAACAGCCAGAGGCCGGGATGAATCGCGACGAGCGGTTTGCCAGCGCGCACCGCCGCATCGAGCCGCTTCCAGCCGCGCTCCGTCAGCGGCGCGCTGTGGTCCTTGCTCTCCGGCTTCATCAGGTCCGCCGGCCTGCCGCACGAATACGAGACGACGGCCGCGTATTGATCCAGATCGCGATCGAACACCGAGCCGTCCTTGGTGCACTCAACGTCGCAATCAAGTTGCCGAACCATGTCGGTGAAAGTCCGCTCGGCCAGCGATAGCGCTTTGCCCTCGCGATGCACGACAGGATGCTCGAAGAGCACGCTGCGGCTGAAAAAGAGGAGCCGGTGGCGGCGGTTGGTCGGTTGATCGGCCAAGGCGGCGACCCCGCCGAGCACCAGTCCGGCCAAAGATTGCAGAGCTTGTCGGCGTTTCATTGTTCTCAACGATGCCAGAGTGTTGCCTTGCATGACCTGATCGAACTCCGACGGCATCGTAGCCCCGGCTTCTTCGAACACAAGCGCGGAATCCAGCGCTTTGCTACACCGCCGGCATCCGCGCGTGCTGGCGGAGGAAGGCGTTGTTCTTCTTCGTGTCCTTGATGCAGTCTTCGATGCTGGCGTGGCTGGTCTCATAGACATACCAGCCTTCGTAACCGATTTCGTTGAACGCGCGGAACGCCGCCGCCCAGTCTATCGGGCCGGGTTCCTCGATGAGCTTGTTGTCGTTCTTGACGTGCACCGCGCAGATGCGGTCCTTGCCGAGGAGCTTGACGCCGGGAATGGCCTGTTCGCCGTGGCCGTAGAAGGCCATGTTGTGGAGGTCGTAATAGACACCGACCGCAGGATGATCGACAAGGTCCACGAGCTTGGCGTTGTCGGCGGGGCTGAGGGAATTTTCGAGGCCCAACCTGACGCTGGCGTCGGCAGCGCGCGGCGCCACTTCCTTCAACATGGCGACAATCGGGCGATACGATTCTTCCCGCATCATGTCGGGCGCCTGCTTTTTGAAGAACGCAAGCAGAAGCGCGTTGCTGCCGAGCAACTCCGCCGCGCGGATTGAGAGGCGAAGGTTTTCGGCGGCAGCCGGGCGGCTGATTTCAACGCCGCGATCCCAAACGCCCGACAGCGTGGGGAGGCGCATCCCCCAACGATCCGCTTCGCGCTTGTAACGCCGCGCAGCGTCCCAATCACGCAGGCTCGGGTTGCCACCCGTGACCTGTAATTCCACGCCCGTGACACCCGGAATGCTGGCAGCGGTCCTGATGACATCGAAGTTGCCCACCATCTTCATGCTGGCCGCACGAATGCCGATTTTCAGCGGCAGCGTTTGTTTCTCAGCAGTTGGCGACTGCGCATCGCTGCGGCTCGGAATCCCGCACGCCGCCGCAGCCACCGTCACCGAGTTCTTGAGGAATGTTCGTCGGTTCATGTTCACAGTTCCTTGATGAAGATGTTGGTAAACTCCAGGTCGTCGCCGTGGTATTGCAGCGCGATGGGACCTTCGGGCGCGATGCCGGGCAGCGGGCAATTCTCGATCACGATCTGGTTGTTGAGGACGACGGTCACGCGGTCGCCCTTGAGCGTGATGTAGAAGCGGTTCCATTTCCCGAACGGCGCGTCGGCCTTCACCTTCGGCAACATTTGGCGGCGCAGGTCGGCAGGCAGCTTCTCGTCCTTGTGCAGCTCGTTGATGTCGCCTGAACCCATCGGCTGGCTCCAGATGTTCACCTGGTAGCGACCGTCACCGCGCAGGAAGATGCCGCTGTCGCCCGCGTCGGGGATTTCCTTGCGGATAATCTGGCGCTTCTCGTCGCGCGCGTAGAGGCCGTCGGACGTGAACGTCGGCAGCGCCTTCAACGCCGGCTTCTTCGCGAGCCGCCAGTCCACGCAGAGCACGAAATCGCGGTAGCTCTTCTCCGTCCACAGGTCGAGCTTGCGGCCTTTCACGCCGCCCTTGCTCACGAAATGCGAGCCGCGCGCGTTCCAGACGGCGTTGACGGCATCGTTGGTTTTCCAGCCGCCGAGGTCCTTGCCGTTGAAAAGCTGCCGGAAGCCTTCGTAAGGATTCGCCGTCTGCTCCGGCGGCGTGTTCGAGGAAGGCAGTTCCTTGATGCGCAGGTTGCGGAACTGGCACTCGCTGCCCTCGGCTTCGAGGCAGAGGAAGCCTTTGCGCGGCACGCAATCCTTGCCGACGGTCACTTCCTTGCCGTTCACCGAGAGCCGCAGTTCGCCGCGGTTGGCCACGAGCCGGTAATGGTTCCATTCCGGCGACGGCTTGGTGCGGTCTTCGGTGGGAAAACTGCGCTGGCCGGTCTTCGAGATGCGACCTGCGCAAGTCATCGTCGCGCCGCGCACGGGGAAGATGTCGCCGTGCGTCGTGAACCACTCATTCGCGCCTTTGTTCTTCGCGTAACCGGGATCGAGCACCTGCACCTCGATGCCGCGCGGGAACGGCCCGCCGACCGACGGCAGCCCGTCCGCCCACGTGAACACGCCGCTGTTGCCGGCCTCCTTCATGTGTCGCCATTCCAGTTCGAGGATGAAGTTCTCATACATCCGCGCCGTGCGCATCAGCCCGACCGGCACGCCGCTGGTGACGATCATCCCGTCGCGCACAAAGAACGTGTCCGCCGCGACATTCAGCGGCATCCACCCCGCGAGGTCGTGTCCGTTGAACAACGGGACAAAGCCGTCGGCGTCTTCAGCGCGGAGCGATGTGGTGCCGAGTGAAATGATGAGAGCAAGAGCGGCGCAGGCCACGGAGAGGACGGAAGCTTTGCATGTTTTCATTTTCTATTTTCCTTGTGTCGTCCTATTCATCTTTTCGCGCGCGGATGGCCGCGACCCAAGTTGGCCGCCGACGTGATCATCTGTTCCGATCCTTACTTTGTCGGCAAAGGCTTGACGCGGATGTTCTTGAAACAGACCACGCTTTTCGCGTCGTGCGCTTGCAGGGCGAACGTGCCGCGGGAGAGCTTTCGCTCGGAGAACCACGGCGGGTGGCGAACGATGAAGCCTTCCGGCTGCGTCCAGTTTACCACGGTCTTGCCGTCTATCTTGATGACCACCTGCTTACCGCGGACGATCACGTGCAGATGGAACCACGCATTGTCCCGCACCAGCGATTCGGTGATATCCGCTACGGCGTAGAGGCTGCCGGTCTTTTTCGGATGCGAAGGATCGGCGTCGATCTGAATCTCGAAGCCTTTCTGTGGCCAGGCGTTTTCCACGAACTCCGTATGGAAATAGATGCCGCTGTTGGAATTGGGTTCGGCCTTGACGTCGGCCTGGAACTCGAAGTTGGTGAATGAGGCGCGGCCGTCCGGGCCGACGTAGAACAGATGGCACTTGGGATGCGGGGCCTGTCCCTTGATCGCCGCGCCGCAGGCGTGAGCCACTATCATGCCCTCGCGGACCGAGAACGACGCGGGGTCTTCGCTGGCTTTCCAGCCAGCGAGCGTCTGGCCGTCAAAGAGCAGCCTCCAGCCGGATGTTTTCTCGGCATCGGTCAGGTCGTTCGGCTCTGCGCCGTCCGCCATAAATGACGTGCCTGCGAGAATGCCGCACCATACGCCAGTCAGCATGAGGTGAATCAATTTCATTTTCGTTTCGTCCTTCTTCCTTCTTCGGCCGAGTTTTCGCACTCCTCTCAAAGAATTCAAAGCTCTTTGATGCGGATATTGCGGAACTCGACGCGGCTGCCGTGTCCCAGAAACCCGATGTGGCCTTTGGCTCGCATCCGGCCGGTGTTCTTGTCCAAGTATTTCTTGTATTCCAGATTGTCGAGGTCCGCATCCACGATCATGACGCCGTTGAGCGTGACCTTGGCGCGGCGGCCGTGGAATATGATTTCCTCGCTGTTCCACTGGCCGGCCGGCTTCAGGTGGCCGCGCTTGGCCGGCGCCAGCAGGTAGATCGAGCCGTGGTATTGATGAGGGGCGAGGTTCTTGTAACGCTCGGCAGAGTCGTCCAGGATTTGGATCTCCATGCCCACTTCAGCGATGCGCCCCTCCAAGGGAGAACGCACGGCAACGCCGTTGTTCGCGCCAGGCTCCAGCTTGAACTCGAAGCGGAAGACGAAATCGCCATATTCTTTCGTGGTGAACAGATTCTGGTGGGTGCTTTCCTGCTCCCCCGGCCCGTGCTTCTTGCAGACAAGTTTGCCATCCTCCGCGACGTAAACCTCAGTGGCCCCCTGCCAGCCGTCGAGGTTCTTGCCGTTGAACAGCGGCACAAACCCGTCCGCGTCCTGTGCGTGGAGAGGCTCGGCGCCGAATGAAGCGACGCATAGAGCCGTCGTCGTCCAGAACATTGTCCGGTGAAGCAAGTTTTTCATGGGAACCTCGTTTGCGGGCTTGACAGTAATTTCGATTTCAAAATAATACCCCCAAGGTGAATCATGAGTAAAGTCTCTTTTGGTCTCATTGGGTATGGCGCGTGGGGCAGCCACCATGCGCGGGTCATCGCCGACGGGGCGAACACGCAACTGGCCGTCGTTGCCGAGCGCTCCGACAAGAACCGCGCCGAGGCGCAGACGAAGCATCCGCAGGCCGCCGTGACCGCGGATTACCGCGAACTGCTGCGCCGGCCCGATATTGAGGTCGTGGATGTCGCGTTGCCGTCGCACCTGCACCACGAGGTCGGCCGCGCCGTGCTGGAGGCGGGCAAGCATTTGCTGATGGAGAAGCCGATGGCCATCTCCATTGTCGACTGCGACGACCTCGTCCAACTCGCGCGCGCGAAGGGCTTGCAGATTGCCGTGGGCCATGAGTTCCGCTATTCCGCGCTCTGGGGCAAGGTCAAGGAACTGGTGGACGCCGGCGCGATCGGCACGCCGCAATACGCGCTCATCGAGCTGTGGCGCAATCCTTATCGGCTCGGCTCCGACGGCTGGCGCTACGACATCAAACGCGTCGGCAACTGGATTCTGGAAGAGCCGATCCACTTCTTCGACCTCGCGCGCTGGTATCTGTTGGGCAACGGCAATCCGGTCTCGGTTTATGCGAGCGCCAACGCGCGCGACCCAAAGCGGCCGGAGTTGCAGGACAACTTCAGCGCCATCGTGAACTTCCCCGGCGGGCGCTACGCGGTGATCTCACAGACGCTGAGCGCGTTTGAGCATCATCAAGTGGCAAAGCTGACCGGATCGAAGGGCGCGATCTGGGCGAGTTGGAGCGGCGCGATGGATCGCACGTTTCACCCGACGTTCTTCTTGAAACACTTCGACGGCGAGAAGGTCGTGGATGTGGAAATCCCGAAAGCCACCGGTGAGGTCTATGAACTGGCTGACCAAATCGCCGGCCTGGCCGAGGCGGTTCGAACCGGGAAACCGCCGCGTGTGACCGGCGAAGACGGCCGTTGGTCGGTGGCGATGTGCCTGAAAGCGCAGGAGAGCGTGGACAAAGGCGCCGTGGTGAAGTTCTGAACATGCCTCGTCGCATCAAATCCAAACACCAGCACGTGGCCACCCTAGAAGCCGAGTTGCTGCGGCGCGTGCGGGCGCACGGTGGCCTTTCGCGCGTGCAACTGGCCCGTGACCTGAAGCTCGCGCCCTCGACGGCAGGCATCTACGTGGATCGGCTCGTGCGCGCAGGCTTCCTGCTCGAAACCGAAAACGCAGGGCGCGAAACCGCTGGCCGGCCGCCGACCTCGCTCGTGCCGAATCCCGATGGCGGCCGTTTCATCGGCGTGGACTTCGAGGCGCGCAACCTGATGGCGACGGTCGTGGATTTCTCGCAGCAGCCGTTGCGGCAGATCCACAAGACGCTCCGACCAACGGACTCGGCGGGGCAGATTCTCGCCAAGATCGAGCTGGCGATTAACGAGATGATGGCGCGCGATTCGCGACCGGTGCTCGGCATCGGCGTGGGCGTGCCGGGCGCGATTGACCCGGTGACGAACGTCGCCGTCCACTACGACTTCATCAAGGGTTGGAGCGACGTGCCGCTCGGCGAGCGGCTGGGCGAGCGGTTCGGCGTGCCGGTGTTCCTGGAGAACAACATCCGCTCGATGGCGCTGGCCGAGTTATGGTTCGGCGCGGGGCGCGGTCTGCGGAACTTCGTGTGCATCGGCATCCGCTCCGGCATCGCAGCCGGCGTGGTGGTGAACGGCCAACTGTTGCACGGCGCCCATCATCGCGCGGGCGAAATCGGCCATTGGGTCTGCCCCGTGCCGGCGGAACTGGCCGAAACCGCTTCGGCGCGCCGCAACGGCGAATGGCGCTGGCAGGCCGGCGCGAAGTTGGAACAGGTCGCGTCACTCTCCGCGATTGTGGCTGCGGCGCAGCGCGGCTTGGAACGCAGGCAAAAGACCGTGCTCGCCGATGTGAAAGGCGAACTGACGATAGACGACGTTCTTACCACCGCGCACGACGGCGATGAATTTGCCCTGTCGCTTGTGCGCGCTGTGGGGCGCGTGCATGGCTGGGTGGCGCATCAGGTCAATGAGTTGTTCAACCCGGAGAAGATCATCTTCGCCGGCCCGCTGGCCGACCTCGGCAATCTCTTCCTTGCGCCTGTTCGCGAGACTGCTCGCGAACTCGGCGACGCCGGCCGCAACCTGACCATCGTGAATTCCACGCTCGGCCAATACAACGGCGCGGTCGGCGCGGCGGCGCTGGCGTTGCATCAATGGAAACCGAAACGATGAGCGCGACGAATCTCTGGACATTCAAACTGCCAACATCTGTCACGTTCGGCAGCGGCTGCGTGCAGCAGCTTCGGCAGATCGTCGCTGTGCGCGGCGCCCGGCCGCTGTTGGTAGCTGACCGTGACTTGGTCAAACTAGCGCCGTTCGCGCGCGTGCAGGAAGTGCTGCCGGGGGTTCCTGTGTTCTCAGACGTAACGCCGGATCCGACGGTCGCCTCCGTGGACGCGCTGGCGGCGCGGCTGCGAGCGGAGAGGCACGACGTGGTAGTCGCCGTCGGTGGTGGCAGCGCGATGGATTGCGCCAAGGCGGCGGCGTGTCTCGCTGCTGGCAATTTGCCAAGCATTCGCGCGGCTCATTCCGAAGGCGTTCCGCTTGGCAGCGCGCGCTTGCCGCTCATTGCCGTGCCAACGACGGCGGGGACTGGCTCGGAGGTTACACCGTTTGCGGTGCTGAGCGACACCGAAAAGAAGGTCAAAGGGCCGATCGCGGGCGATGCGTTGTATCCCGTCCACGCGGTCGTAGACCCGGAGTTGACGCACTCGCTGCCGCTGAAAGTCACGGTGGTGACGGGACTCGATGCGCTATGCCACGCCATCGAAGGCTACTGGTCGCGGAACCATCAGCCGATTTGCGACGTGATGGCCATCGAGGCCGCGCGCTTGATCTGCGCCAACCTGAAGCGCGCGGCTCAACAGCCCAGCGATGCCGAGGCGCGCTCCGCGATGAGCTACGCCGCGACGCTGGCCGGTGCGGCGTTCCAGTTGCCGAAGAACGCGATGGTTCATGCGTGTTCGTTCCCGCTGTCAGCGCGCTATCACATGGCCCACGGCACGGCATGCGCGTTCACGCTGGAGGAAGCGATTCGTTTCAACGCGCCCGTCATGGGCGAGCGCATGACGGCGTTTCTGCGCGGAGCCGGGGTTGGCAGCGCGGACGAACTGATCGCGCTGGTGCGCGAATTGAAGCAACTCGGCGGCTTGCCCTGCACGTTGCGCGAGGCGGGCATCCCGACGACGGAGATTCCGAACCTCGCGAAGGAGAGTTTTCACCCGCTCATGAAGAACAACCCGCGAACTATGACCGAGGCTGACCTCGTCGCGATGTATGAGCGGCTGACTTGAACAGATGAAAGGAACAACGATGGACAAGACAACGACACAACCGGCGTTTGATCGCGCCGAGTTCGACCAGATGGCGGCGGAGTGGCGCTACATCATGACGGACATGATCTGCCGCGCCGGCTCCGGCCACCTCGGCGGGGCGTTCAGCCTCGTGGAGATCGTCATGACGCTCTACTGCCGGATCATGCGCACCGACCCGGCGAACCCGCGCTGGGATGAGCGCGACCGGCTCGTGCTCTCGAAAGGCCACGCCGCGCCGGTGCTCTATCTGGCGCTCGCCTATCAGGGATTCTTCCCGATGGCGTGGCTGAAGACGCTCAACGCCGACGGCACGAAGTTGCCGAGCCACGCCGACGCGCGCTACGTGCCGGGCATTGACATGACCACCGGCTCACTCGGCCAAGGGTTGTCGTGCGCTTGTGGCGCTGCGCATGCCGCGCGGCTCGATGGAAAGAAACATCGCGTGTTCTGCATCATCGGCGACGGCGAGAGCAACGAAGGCCAGAACTGGGAAGCAGCGATGTTCGCCGGACACCACAAGCTCGACAACCTCGTCGCCATCACCGACTACAACAAGCTGCAGATTGACGACTTTACCGACACGCTGCTTTCGCTGGAGCCGCTCTGCGACAAATGGCGCGCGTTCGGCTGGGAAGTGTTCGAGATGGACGGCCACGATTGGGACGCTATCTACAAGACAATCAACGCCGCCATCGCCGTCCGCGGCAAGCCGGCGATGATCATCGCGCACACGATCAAGGCCAAGGGCTGTTGCCTCGTCGAGAACAAGCCAGAGAGCCACAACATCAAGGTCCCCGACCAGGCGACCTACGACAAATTCCTGAACTCGCTGACGGCCAAGGCGACGCTGCCCTACTGAGGAACGAACATGGGAAAAGACTTTCACAGCATGGAAATGCGTTTCGTCTATGGCGAGACGCTGAACGAACTGATCGAGCAAAATCCGAACGTGATGTGCCTCGAAGCCGACTTGAGCAAAGCCTCCGGCACCAACCCGACGGTGTCGAGCCGCCACCCGGCGAACTTCCTAAACATCGGCGTGGCCGAGGCGAACATGATCGGCATCGGCGCGGGCCTCGCGTCGGAAGGGAAGGTGCCGTTCTGCGCAAGCTTCACCTGCTTTGCGACGCGGCGCGTGTATGACCAGGTCACCATTAGTGTGGCCTACGCCAACATGAACGTGAAGATCGTCGGCACCGCGCCGGGCATCACCGCCGGCCCGAACGGCGGCACGCACATGTGTTTTCAGGATTTGGCGATCATGCGGGCGATGCCGAACATGCACGTCTATAGCCCATGCGACGCGCTGGAACTGCGCTCGGTGATGCGCTACATGGCCGCGAGCCGCCAGCCGACCTACATGCAGCTCATCCGCTCCAAGGTGCCGAAGATCTTCGACGCTGAACACGCGTTCGATCCCAACAAGGCCGTTGTCCTGCGCGAGGGCCGCGATGTGACGCTCGTCTCGACTGGCTACATGACGCAGTTCGCCGTCGCCGTCGTTGACGAACTCGCGCGCGCGGGCGTGTCGGTCGAATTACTGCACTATCCATCGGTCAAACCGTTCGATGCCGCCACGTTGGTCGCTTCGGCGCAAAAGACACGCGGCGTCGTGACGGTAGAGAACCAGAACATCATCGGCGGCCTCGGCGGCGCGGCGTGCGAGGTGTTGTCCGAGCAATGCCCGACGCGGGTCAAGCGGCTCGGCGTTCCAAACCAATTCGGCGAAGTGGCGAGTGAGCAATACCTGTTCGACAAGCACGGCTTCGGCCCGAAGCAGATTGCCGACGCGTGCCGGCGGATTGCGGCAGAAAGGAAGACGAAATGAAAATCGCCATCGGATCGGTCGTGAAAGGTTTCAAGCTGAAGGAGGCCATCAAGGCGCATTTGCAGGCGCGCGGCCATACCGTGATCGAGGTCGGCTGCGCGGACACGGCGCAGTTCTGCAAATTTCCCGCCGTCGGCCAGCGCATCGCGCACGCGCTGAATTCCGGCGAGGCCGAACTGGCCATCAACTGCTGCGGCAGCGGCACGGGCGCGAGCATCTCGGCGGGCAAGTTCAAGGGTGTCTGTGCCGTGAGCTGCGAATCGGAGAAAACTGCGCGGCTGGCTCGCGTGGTCAACGACGCCAACTGCCTGTGCATGGGCGAGGACGTCGTCACCCCGGAACTAGCCTGCAAGATGGCCGACGCGTTCGTGGAGGCGCGTTTCCAAGACGCGCCGGCAGCGCCCGAGGAAGTGCGCGCGTTTTGGCGCGAGGCGCGCGACGAACTGATGGCACGCGGCGCGAACCCCAACACTCGCGAACTGGAGTTTCTGAAGAAGCCATGACGGAGTTTGCCGTCTTCGCGGTCATCGCGAGCCTGGGGATGCTGGTGCAGTCCACGGTGGGCTTTGCCGGCTCATTGGTAGCCATCCCGCTGTTTGCGCTCTTCATGTCGCCGCGGGAGGCGGTGCCGGCCTATTGCTTCACGATGCTGGCGGTGAACCTCTTTCTGGTGTGCGAAGGCCGCCGCCACGTCGAGTGGCGCTCCGTGCGCGGCCTGCTCATCGGCGGACTACCGGGCGTCCCGATCGGCGCGCTGGCACTCAAGCATCTGCCCGTTCACATCATCGGCGCCGCCATCAGCATCATCACGCTGTTGTTCGGCATTCTGTTTCTCTCGCGCATCCGCGTCCGGTTTCCGGTTCATCCAGTGACCGAGCCGGTGATCGGGCTGCTCAGCGGCATGCTTGGCGGTAGCATTTCGGAGTCCGGGCCGCCGGTGGTTGTCTATGCGTTGTCGCGCGAATGGCCGAAGGACGTCTTCCGCAGTTCACTGCTGGCCTATTTCCTTTGTCTCGCGACGACGGCGGCCGTGAGCTACAGCTCGCTCGGCATGGTGAACAGCCACTTGCTGACGCTGTCAGCGTGGGGATTGCTGCCGGCGCTGGCGGCGGGGCATCTGGGTGTGTGGCTGAAGGACCGGATCAACGAGCGCAACTTCCGCCTCGCCGTGCTGGTCACGGTCATCGCCGTGGGCGTCGTCGGACTGGTGAAATACTTGCGCTGAGATTGAAGACCTAAGCGGAGCCGGCAGGGATGCCGGCGCTACCGCGGCGTGACGCCGTGGCCGGCGGTGATGCGGGCGACGGAGAGGCGCGCGCCATTCAGTTTGTAGCCGCCGCAAAAGGGGTTCTCCGCCATAAACAACGGCGTGTCGAGGTCCGCAAATCGGAAGCCACCCAGCCCCGCGGCAAAACAGGCCGAGACGGTCATCGCGAGGATGGACTCGATGTTACCGCCGATCATCAGGCTGAGGCGGTGCGAGCGAGCAACGCGAGCGATGTCGAGTGCGGCGGCGATGCCGGCCTTCATGAATTTGATGTTGATGACCTGCGCGGCCCGTTTCCGGGCGATGCGCTGAACATCGCGCGCCGAACAACAGCTTTCGTCAGCGGCGACGAGCCAGCCGGTTTCCTCACCGAGTGTGCACATGCCGTCGAGGTCGTGCTTGGCGAGCCATTGCTCCAGCAACGCGGGAACGATCTGGAGTTTCTTCATGCCACGTGCCAGTTCCCGCGCTTCAGCACGGGAGATTGCGGCGTTGCCGTCGAGAATGAGCGGCGCTTCGGGCGAGACTTCATGCACCGCTGCGATGCGCGCGAGATCATGAGCGGGACCGCGCCGGCCGCCGATTTTCATTTTGATGGAACGGATGCCGCGCCCGACGATGGCGCGCGCCGCGACGGCGGCTTCGGCGGGCGAGCCGGTGGTCACGGTCATGTCGGTTTCGAGAGTTGTGCCGGCGCCGCCGAAGTAACGCCACAGCGGCATGCGCTCGTGGCGCTTGAGCGCATCGAGCAGCGCCGTCTCGAAAGCGCACTGCGCCGCGCCGCAGTCCTTGCCTCCACGCCTGCGGAACTCGGCAGCGAGCGAGCGCCACGCGCAGGCGTTGCGGCCGGGCAGCCATTCGCGCGCCTGACGGAGCACGCGCAACGCGCCGGCCTGCGTTTCGCCATTGTAAGCAGCAAAGGGTGCGGCCTCGCCGTAGCCACGCGTGCCGTCGGCCAACTCGACGGTCACGAGCACGTTCTTGGCCGTCACCTGCACGCCGCTTGAAATCCCAAACGGCGCGAACAATGGAATGTCGAGCGGTTCCACTTCGATGGAGCGGATGCGGGTCGGCGAATGACGTGTCGCGGTCATGGACGCCGATTTCACATGCTGGCGGCGTGGAATGCGAGCTTGTTTGGGTTCCCGCGCGCGGTTAGAGTCGCGAGCATCACGGAGAGTTGAAAATGTCTGGAAACCCAAATTCCACCGTCGGATTGATTGCGTCCACTGACCCGAAATCGAACTCGGTCCTTCGGATCGCCCAACAAGCCAGCTTGGACCCGAATCTGCTCTACGAGGCGGTGATCGAGTTGTCCAACGAGGGGCTGCTCACCGCCGGATGCGTCAACCACGCCGCGCGCATCCTGCTGACGCAGCTCGGTTTGCCGGCGTATTTTTTCCGGCATATTTCCAAGGACGCCCTCAAGCGCGTGCTTCGCGCCATCGGCACGAACATGCAGCGTGAGAACGGCGAGTTCGTCCTGCGCGGGGCGGTCTCGGAGGTGCAGTTCGACGTGGACGGCGGCGTGCAGGTGCGCATCGCCACCGCGCAGACCCGCGACCGCATGGAAGTCGTGCTCAATCCCGTCATGGCCGGCCACCGCGTGGAGTATTACTTCGGCCCTGATCACCAGTATTACACCTACATCATCCGGCCCGATCCGTGCCCGAAGATCGCAGAACTGGAACCAGGCGTGTCGGCGTTCGCGTTTGCCGGGCCGACGGCGAGCGAGCAGATGCCGACGGTGACACGCAAACGCTACGAAAATTTCCTCCGGCGCGCTCTCGACAGCGTGGTTCCGCTGATCGAAGTCACGGAGTCGGAACGGACGCGCGAGACCCGGATCATGTTCCGGGAGGACTTCAACCGCTCCACCGTGCCGGTGATCCGCAGGATGATGGGCGACCTCGGCATCACGTTGGGGCGGGCGTATTGGGAAACGTTCCGCAATCCTGTAGGCCGCATGGAGTCCATCTGCTCACTTTATCTACAAGGCAAACCAGCGGCGGCGCGATTGCGGCAGGCGCAGGACCAGTTGCAGTCGTTGCTGGCGATCCAGCCGAACGAGCTGGACCAGCTCTACGTCGGCGGCGTGCTGACTCTGGACGAATATTTCTTCTCGCTGAACGCGTTTGCGTTCATCCACAGCTTCATCCACAAGGATCTGCCCGCCGACCGCGACATCATGGAGGGACTGGGCCGGCCAGACCTGCGCGACGCGATGGCCAAGCGCGTCTTCGACTCCAACCGCGCCGAATACACCCGCAAGGTCATCCTCAACACCATGCTCGGCCAGCCGGCCCTGTTGAAGCAGCTTCACGAACTCTTCAGCCGTCGCTTCAACCCGCGCCGCCGGGCCGCCGCGAGCGGCCGGACCGTGACAAGAGCGCTGGAGGCGTTCAACCGCCGCGCGGCGATTGCGTTTCTCGACGACAAGACGGCCTGCGACATTTTCACGTTCATGGGCCGGCTGGTCACCGACACGCTCAAGACCAACTTCTACAAAGTCCACAAACGTTCGTTCGCGTTCCGGCTCGCGCCGACCGTCCTCGACCCGCTCGCGTTTCTCAGCAAGGTTTACGGCGTGTTCTTCGTCGTCGGCTTCTACGCCGTCGGCACCCACATGCGCGCCGAGGACATCGCCCGCGGCGGCGTCCGGCTCGTGCGTGTCACGCCGGGCAACTACGACACCGAGCTGGACAACATGCCCATGCTCAACTACGCGCTCGGTCCGGTGGCGCAGCGACTCAAACACAAGGACATCGCCGAAAGCGGCGCCAAGGCCGTTATCGTCCCGCACCCCGAATACGCCCGTGACGGCCTCAGCGCCACGTTCGATTTCACCGAGGGCGTGATGGACCTCATGCAGCCGTCCGCGGAGATCGTGGATTACCTCGACAAGCCGGAGATGATTTTCTTCGGCCCCGACGAGGGCACCGCGTCGTTCATGGACGCCGTCGCGCAACGCGCCCGCGAGCGCGGCTACAAACATTGGCGCACCATCACCACCGGCAAGAGCATCGGCATTCCTCACGACGTTTACGGGCTGACGCGCGACCGTCACGTCTTCGGTCTGCTGCCGCACGGGGAAAAAGGCACCGAACTTCAGATCGAAGGCGTTTCCAAACTGGTCACCAGCGACCCGGCGAAAATCTACGCGCGGCTCGGCGGCAAGATCGGCACGAGCGGCATGACCACGATGGGCGTGATGGCCTGCCTGCGCACATTGCTCGATCACGTCGGGCTGAAGGAAGAGCAGGTCAACTTGATGATGACCGGCGGCCCGGACGGCGACCTCGGCGCGAACCAGATTCAGTCGTTCAAAGGCCGCATCTGCCTGCTCGTGGACGGTGGCTCAGTGCTGTTCGACCCGGAGGGCCTCGACAAGAAAGAGCTGATGAAGCTCGCCCTCGCGCGGCACACGCAGCCGCGCCTGAACAGCCTCGCGTATCCCGCCGCGAAACTCAGCCGGCGGGGCTTCCGCGTGCTGCGCGCGCCGGGCCGCTTCACGCTGCCGGACGGGACGCGCGTCGAGGATGGCAACTTTTTCCATCGCAACTTCCTCACCGACCCGCGCAGCCGCCATTGTGTCGCCACGGCGAACATCCAGGCGTTCGTGCCGTGCGGCGGATTGAGGGACACCGTCAATGCCGGCAACGTGCGGAACTTCCTGGCAGTCTTCCACGAACTGCGCATGATCGTCGAGGGTGCCAACGTGTTCTTCGACGACACGGCGCGCGACGTCATCGCCCGCGAGAGTGCGATCCTGCAAATCAAAGACTCCAGCGCGAACAAAGGCGGTGTGACCTCCAGCGCCATCGCGGAGGTGCTCACGGCATTCCTGCTCGGCGACGACTACGAACATGTGCTCGTCGAGAACCCGAAGACGCGGACGCGGCTGATCCGCGAAGTGCTCGACCTCGTCGCAGCCAACGCCGTTGCCGAAACGCGGATGTTGCTGGCGCTCCACGCCAAGGAAAAGACGCCACTTCACAAACTCTCGGCCCGCACAAGCGAGGAGCTGTTCGCATTGCAGGCGGCCTTGCAAGGGAAACTCCAACTGCTCCTGGCCCACAAGGAGATCGTGAGCGGCGCGTTGCGGGCTTACATCCCGGCGGTTCTTGTGGAGCATCTTGGCATGGCGAAGATTCGCCGCACGCTGAACACGCGGGAGTTGAAGGCTTATCGCGATGCCATCGTGACCAAAAAGCTGGCTGCAATGGCGCTCTACCGGCACGCGGCTCGTTGGGAGGAGTGGCAGCGCGGGTTGCAGACGGACGTGGTCGCCGCGTGCAAAGAACTGCTTCGCGGAGCGCGCCACGACTAGGCGCTTCGCATCTTAATCGCCATCATGCCCATCCACGTCGAAACCATCACGCCATTGGCGGGACTGTCGTTCCGGCTGCATCGCTGGCGCGACAACCTGCGCGAGGTCGAGCAGTTCACGGCTGACGGACGCGTGGTGCCGTTCGAGGGCGCGGGCGATTACTGGCACCTGCACCGCGAGATGGAACTGACGTTCATCAAGCACGGCAGCGGCCTGCGGCTCGTGGGCGACCATATCGAGCGGTTCAACGGACCGGAACTGGAACTGCTCGGGCCGCACCTGCCGCACTGCGTCCAAGGGCTGCGCCGCTCCACGGGCATCTCGATGCAATTCCACTGGCCGCTGGATCATCCGCTGCGCGCGCTGCCGGAGTTCGCGCTGCTGGCGCCGTTGTGGGACCGCGCGCGGCGCGGGGTGGTGTTCGGGCCGGCAGTCTGCAAGCGGATCGGGCCGCGGCTGCTGGAAATGCCACGGCTGTCAGCTGCCGGACGTTTGGGGATGTTGCTGCAAGTCCTGGCGGAACTCGCCGCGCTGCCGTTGTCGCAGTCTCACGTGCTCTCGCGGATGCCGTTCAGCGTGCGCGAAGGCGAACGCCACCAACCCGGCATCGAGCGCGTCATCCGGCGCGTGCTGGAGAAATACGCCGAGCCGCTGCCGCTGCGCGACGCGCTGCAACTGGCGGCGATGAGCAAGGCGACCTTCGAGCGGCAGTTTCCGCGCTATACCGGCTGCACGCTCACGGAGTTTCTGAACCGCGTGCGGCTCGACCACGCGCGGCGGCTGTTGTTGGGCGGCGGCGAATCCATCAGCGCCATCGCCTACGCCGCCGGCTTCAACCATCTCTCCCACTTCAACCGTCTCTACCGCCGGGTCTATGGCGCGTCGCCGAGCGCGGACCGCGCCAAAAGGCGTGTTGGTTGAAGAGTGCCCGCGTCACGGAATGACGCGGCTGTTTCAAGCTCCGGTCTTGAGTTCCACCACGTCGTGCGGGGCGGCTTCCCTCATGCCGGCGGGGCTGACGCGGATGTAGCGCGCCTTCTCGCGGAGCTGGGCGAGGTTGGCGGCGCCGAGGTAGCCGAGGCCGGACTGGATGCCGCCGATGAGAGTCGCGAGCACGCGATCCGCGGAGCCGGCGGATTCCTTGAGCGCCTCGATGCCTTCAGCGGCGATCTTGCGGACCGTGTCCTTGTCGTGACCGTAGCGGGCGGCGGAGCCGGCCTTCATCGCGGCGAGGCTGCCCATGCCGCGGTATTGTTTGTAGAGTTTGCCGCCGATTTCGACGATCTCGCCGGGCGCTTCGCTGCAACCGGCCAGCAAGCCGCCGCACATGACGACGTTGGCCAGCGTGAGCGCCTTGACGATGTCGCCGGACTTGGTGATGCCGCCGTCGGCGATGATGGTGACGCCGAGTTTTTTTGCGGCGCGCGAGGTGATATAGAGGGCGGTGAGTTGCGGGATGCCGACGCCCGCCACGAGCCGCGTCGTGCAAATGGAGCCGGGGCCCTGGCCGACCTTGACGATGCTGGCGCCGGCCTTCGCCAGAAACTCCACGCCCGCGGCGGTGGTAACGTTGCCGGCGATGATTGGGAGTTTCGGAAACGCGTCGTGCAACATATGCACCGCGTCGCCAACGCCCTTGCTGAAACCGTGCGCCGTGGAAACCGCAACGGCGTCCACGCCGCGCTCGACCAAACCACCGACGTGATTGAGGATGCGCTCGCGATCCAGTTCGCCGAAGGCGTTGCGCGTGGCGGAAACCGCTGCGCCACAGATGAGGTGGTGGTTCGCGTCGCGGGCCGGTTTGAACTGCGCGATACGCTCCTGCATGATGCGCTCGACATCGGCCAGCGTGAACAGGCCGCGCAGGTGGTCGTCATCGTCCACCACGAGCAGTTTGTGAATGCCGGGATGTTCCGTGAAAAACTTGTCCGCGGCGGCGATCGGGTCGCGGCCGAGCTGCTTCTTGTTGATCGTCTGAACCTGGGCGCGCGGCGTCAACACCTCGATGGCCTTGCGCTTCGCGTAGCGCGGCTTGACGACATGGCCGGAGAGCAGGCCGATGAGTTTTTCGTCGGTGCCCACCACCGGGAATGTGCGGAAGCCGAACCGCTTCGTTTCGATCAACTCCAGCACCTCGCCGATCAACTGGTCCGGCGCGACCTTGATCGGTTCCTGGATGAGGCCGTGCACGGCGTTCTTCACGCGGCTGACCTCGGAGATCTGCTGGCGCTCCGGCATATTATAATGGATGAGGCCGAGGCCGCCATTGAGCGCCATGCCGATGGCCATGCGCGACTCGGTGACGGTGTCCATGTCCGCCGAGACGATGGGGATGTTGAGTTGCAGTCCGTCGGCGAGGCGCGTCTCCAGCACGGTGTCGCGCGGGAGGATTTCGGAGAACTGCGTGGCCAGAGTCACGTCGTCGAACGTGAGGCCGAGCTTGGCGTTGGCCGGGAAGAAATCGTCCGCCGGCTGGAAGAACTGTCCGTCGAGGTTGTCCGCTTGTTTCGCTGCCATGAACAGATGTAACGAAGCGCGCCGCCCTATGGCAAGCGGAATCTTTGGGGTGCTTGGTGTGGCGAGGGGCTCCACGTTCCCCGCTCATTTCATTTCGCCGCGCCCTCCACGATCTGGGCCTCTTTCTCCGTCAGGCCGCGCCCGGCCGGAAGGTTCAGCGGTTAATGCAGCCGTTGCCTGATGCAGCCGGACGGCTAGTCCTTGGTCAAGGCCCACGTGCTGTCCGGATCGTATTCCTGCATGGCTTTGACGACGGACGCGGTCTTGGGACCGAGGTTCTTCTGATGCACCTTGCCGCGCTGGTTGACGATGAAGGTCATGATGCCCGTGTTGCCCCATTGGGCGGGCCACGCCACAAACGCAAAACCGGCGATCATGTGGCCGTTGATGACGTAGTTGTATTTGCCGCCCGGTGCGTGCCGGCCTTGCTTGGTCAGAATCTTGAAATAGTAACCACGGTAGGGCGACTGCGCCTCGGTCATGATCTTGGTCTCGCGACGGTAGCCTGCCTCTTTCGCCTGGGCGATGAGCGGGCCAAGCGGGCTGAGTTCCTCGCCCGGCTCGGCGTGCCAGTAAAGGCCATCGCGTTTGCCCGGCGCGCTGCGGAGCCGCTGCGCGTAACAAAGCACTTCGTCATCATTGCGATCTTCGCTGGCGTATTCGCGCTGGGCGTCCACGCAGGCGCGGCAGACGCGGATCGCGCCAAGCTCGTTCATGCCGATGCGGCGGTTGAGAATTTCCTCCCGGCCGGCCGCCGTGTCGAAGAACCAGCGCCCGTCCTCCTTCACCAGCGGGATGGGAAACGGCCAGCCGTCCGCGCCGAGCTGAAGCGTTGCCTTGGAATCGGTCACGCGGACGAGTTCGACTTTCTCCGTCAGGCGGCGCACGAACGTGTCACGCGCGTCGGTTGCCTGCACGGCATCGGCCGAGGCCAGGCCGCGCCCCTCCGGCCCGAAAATCGAGCGCAGCGTATTGGTGTCCTTGGCCTTGGCGGCCGCCACCACCGCGTTCATCGCCTCCTCCGCGGAAGCGAACCGCGGCTCACCGGCGGCCAGCGCGCGCGTCGGGAGCACCTGGACAAAACACGTCAAGGCAAGGGCTGCTGTCGCCGCGCCGAGCCACTTGTTGAATGAGAAGTTGCGAGGTTTCATAAAGAGTCTTTCTCGGTGTGAAATCAGTTCCGATAATGCGATCAACGCTTGCGCCGGTCGGAGTCATCTCTTCCGCGGGACGATGGAGCGGGCGCGGCCTGTGAGGGAGCCGGTCGCGAAGGCGGCGCCGGCCGGCTGATCGCTTCGCGGCTTTGTTGTCCGCGGCTGCTGGCTGCGCGCGCGTCGCGCGCAGATTCGCGGCCAGCATACGCGCCGCTATAGGAGCGGACGCTTGGGGCAGGGGAGGTGTGTTGAACCGTAGGAGCAATGCGTTGAATCGTGGGAGCGGTTTCGCGGCGCGGCTCCGAAATGACGCGCCTTGTCTCGCGCAGCTCCGATGGCCTGACCACCGGCTGAGCTTTAACGACCGGCGCGGGACGCTGAACCACGCGCTCGGTTTCACGGCGCAGCTCCGAGGTGACGCGCCTTGTCTCACGTGGCTCCGATGGCCTGACCACTGGCTGAACCGTGGTGGCCGGCGCGGAACGCTGAGTCACGCGCCCGGTTTCGCGGCGCGGCTCCGAGGTGACGTGCCTTGTCTCGCGCGATTCCGATGGCCTGACTGTCGGTTGTGCTCTAACGACCGACGACGAGCGGCCATCGCGAGTTTCCCAGCCGCGGTCGGTGCGGTTCATTGTTGTGATGGGCGTGCGGGAGTGCGGACGCCAGATGGAGACGCTCCGGTTCGCGACATTGATGCGGTTGTTGACGGCCACGGGGACGTGACGCTCGCGGGGCGAACGACGCCACCAATCGTGCGGGCGATAGCTGTCGCGATGCCAGGTGAAAATGTTGCGGTGATGCCAGTCACAATCGTGGTTCAGCCAGAAGCCGATGGAGAAGCCGGTGCCGAACGAGAGGAAAAAACCGGGCCGCGCGAAGACGTAATCGGGCTGATACACCGGCACGTAGATCATTTCCGGGCTGGCGGGCAGGATTTCGACAACCCCGCTGTCGGCGACGACGTATTGCTGCGGCGTGGTGCGCAGGTTGCCGAGCATCTGGGCCTGGACGCGCAGCCTCTGGATTGTGTCCATCACGTCCGCCTGCTGGTAGAGAAACGCCTGGCCCAACTGGGCGGTCCAATCGAGCCGTTGGTCCATCATCTTCAACACTTCGGGATATCGGGCCACAGCCTTTACGCTCAAGCTCCACGGCTGCAGGTCCATCTCGTTCATGTCACCGCCGCCGAACACGTAGCGGGCCGCGAGGACGATCTCCCCGGGCTGCGTGGCGGCGGGCAGGATCTGCGCGATCAACGGGTCGGGATAGAGGGCGATCGGCGCAAGCAGTTGGTCAAGCTCCGCGCCGGACCGCAGCTCGACGGCGGGGGCGGGAGGCGGCACGGCCCATTGAGCTGGCGCCTGGATGGCCGCGCTGACGAGCACCATCAGCGCCGAAGTGAAAAGGGTTGTTGGTTTCATTGGCTTTCACTCCACTCGGACAATTCGCATTTGGTCGTTACGAAGAACACTAACAGAACTCAATTTCATTCACTCACTCTTTCTTTCTGCCAACCTTTGACGCCGGTTGCACAGCGGTATTCATCGGGGTGCCCGCGTTTGCGGCTCACATGCAGAGAGGAGTGGGCAACCCCTTACGCCACCCTCATCCTCAGTGCCAGCACGTTCATGCCCTTCTCATACCGGTATTCGGTGGCCGAGCAGATGCCTTTGACAAGGCGGATGGCGATTTCGTCTTCCTCGCGGCCCTCGTCGAGCGGGTTTACAGGCGCTCCAGCGCTTTTGCAGCCAAGCTCCAGACTGCCATCCTTCTCGGAATAGGAGAGGCTCAGGCGGATGTCCGTGAAATCGCGTTGCAGCAAGAGCACCTCTTCCGTCATGTGGATTACCTGGCCGGTGACCTTCTTCGGCAGCACGTGTTTGTTGCAGAAGGCTTCCATTTCGGCCTGCACGGCGTAGAGGTCGTAATCGGGGCTGGTGATCCGGTGCTCGAAGCTGCGGATGCGGTGGATGAACGCGCGGGTCTTCTCTTTCTGCGGGTTCTCGAAGATCTGCGCAGGGGCGCCCTCTTCGTAGATGATCCCCTCATCCATGTAGAACACGCGGCTCGACATGTTGCGGGCGAATTCCATTTCGTGGGTGACAATCACCATCGTCATTCCCTCGCGAGCCAGGCGGCGGATGACCGCAAGCACCTCGCTCACCATCGTGGGATCGAGGGCCGAGGTGGGTTCGTCGAACAGAAGGATCTCGGGTTCCATGGCCATGCAACGGGCGATGGCCACCCGCTGTTTCTGTCCGCCTGAGATCTCATCCGGGAAACCGTGCGCCTTCTCGGCAAGCCCCACCAGCTTGAGCAGTTCCATCCCCTTCCGCTGCGCGTCGGCCTTCGTGCGGCCCTGCAACTTGATCGGGCCGATGGTGAGGTTTTCCAGGACGGTGAGGTGCTGGTAGAGGTTGAACGACTGGAACACCATGCCCATCTTCTGGCGCACCTTGGACACGTTGGTCCCCCTGGCAAGGAGCGGGATGCCGTCAATCTCGATGGAACCGCTGGTGGGCGTTTCGAGCAGGTTCAGACAGCGCAGGAAGGTGCTCTTGCCGGTTCCCGAGGGGCCGATGACGGAGATTACCTCGCCCCTGCTGATGTCGGCGCTGACGTCCTTCAAGACCACCAGGTCGCCGAAATGTTTGGAAAGGTTTCTGACACGGATCATCGGCTGGCCTCCGGCATTTGTTTGAGGGTTCTGCGTCTTGGATCCACGGAGATCTCGATGGCGCTCAGCGCCCACGTGAGGAGCCAGGCGAGCAGCAGGTAGATCGCGGCGGCCATGATCAGCGGGAAGAATGCGTCGAACGTGCGGCTGCGGATGATGTCGCTCGCCTTGGTGAGGTCTTGCACGGCGATATAGCCGACGATGGAGGTCATCTTCACCAGCGAGATGAACTCGCCCTTATACACCGGCAGCAGGTGCCGCAAGGCCTGGGGCGAGACGATATAGATGAACGTCTGCACCTTGGTGAATCCGCCGGCAATGCCAGCCTCCTGCTGGCCCTTGTCAACGCTCTGGATGGAGGTGCGGAACATCTCCGACACGTAAGCCCCGAAATTCATGCCAAAGGCGATGACCGCCACGAGGGTGGGGTTGATGTTCACCGAGGCAAAGACGATGTAGTAGATGATCATCAGGAGCACCAGCACCGGCGTGCCGCGCAGCAGCGAGATGTAAGCCGCGGCGGCGCCGGAGAGGAAGCGGTTCCCTGACATGCGCATGTAGCAAACCACTCCGCCCAGGATCGTGCCCAGCAACGCCGAGAAGAGCGAGATGAGGATGGTGAGCTTCAGCCCGTCAAGGATGAGGAGGTAGCGGTTCTCGAGGATGATGTTGCTATGGAAGCTGTCGGCCAACTGTTTGAGGAACGACTTGTGCGCGGGGTCGGCGTCGGACAATGGCCGCGCAGCGCCTGTCCGCTCGATCCGGTCCTTGCGGGCGATGAGACTGACTCCCGATTCGTAGTAGGGATCGCCGAAAGCTATCTTCTTCTGCCGTTCCTCCGTGATGAACATCGAGGCGGTGATGATGTCTATCTTCCTGGTGGCGATCGAAGCGATGAGGCTGCCGAACTGCAGCGGCACCGGCTGGTATTCGCGCCCGGTGTAGGCGGCAAAGCGCGACGACAGCTCGATGTCGAATCCAACAAGCTGCCCGTCCTTGATCAACCCGAAGGGCATGCCGATGTCGTTGACCACGCCCGCCCGCAGGACGCCGCTCTTCCTGGAGTTTTCAATCCTCGGCATCTCCATGACACCTTTGTTCATCCAGCGGTTGACCATGTCATCGTAAACGCCGTTGGCCTTGATCTCCTTCAGGAAGGCGTTGAACTGCTCGCGGAGCACGTGGTCCTCGCGGTTGAACCCCGCGCCGATGGGAACGCTGTAGATATCCTTGGCCAGAATCCCCAAGTCGGGATTGGCTTTCAAAACATCGGGCACCCCCGATTGATCTATGAAGGTGACATCAATCTTGCCTGAGTTGAGGGCGGTCAGTATGTCGGGGACGGTCTGGTATTGCAGGATTTTCGCTTTCGGGTAATTGCGGGAGGCGTGGCCATCGTAAACGGAACCCAGCAGCACGCCGATGGTCTTGTCACGGATATCGTTGACCTCCCGCATCTTCGCAACCTTCTCGCGTTGCACCGGCTTGTCTCCCGAACGCACGACCACTGCGATTCCGCTGGGGTAATAGCTTTCGGAATAAAGAATCCGTTTGGCACGCTCCTCGGTGATGGAAAGGCCGGCGCCGATCATGTCCACCTTGCCCGCGATCAGCGCGGGCAGCATCGCGCCGAACTCCATGTCGGTGATCTCAAGCCGCTTGCCGAGCTTTTGGGCCACCCTCGCGGCGAACTCGACATCGAAGCCCACCACCTTGCGGCTTGCGTCAATGAAGGACATCGGTTCGGTCACGGCGGCCGTCCCGAACCGCAGCACCCCGTTGGTGCCCGCCAGCGGAATATCCGGCATCGGCGCGGGACCACCCTTGTCGGGAAACCAACGCTTCATCATGTCGTTGTAAATGCCGTTGGACTTCAGTTCGGCCAGCACCGTGTCAACCGCCTGCTTCAGCGCGGTGTCGCCTTTCTGAAAACCGAAGCCATACCGGTCGCCCTCAATGAGTTCCGAAAGCACCTTGAGACCCTCGTTCCGGGCCGCGATGTTCTTGAGGACCGGAAGGTCATACGCCCCCGCGTCAGCCTTGCCGCCTTGGACGGCAAGCGCGCAGTCGAGCGCGCTGTTGTAGTAATCCATCTTCGCATCGGGAAACCGCTTGAGGACAAACTGGTCGCAGACGGTCCCGGTGGGAACGGCAAATGTCCTGCCTCCTGCAAGCTGGTCAAGACCGGTGATGATGGTTTCCTTCTTGCCGCATCCGAACGCGGCAAGGAGGATCCCAAGGGCCAGTGGATGCAGGTATCTCTTCATGTGTTCCTGGTTGAAACTGGACGCCATGCAAATCCTGCGGATCTTCCCGGTCTTGAGCGTGGAAGTCTCTTGGGCAAGACATCGCGGTTGGCTTTGAATCGCTCGACCAGTTCCTGGATCGGTGCGGGGATTGCCATGCCTCTTTTTGTAACGGAAGCGGCGGGAGAACTCAAGTCAGTGGACAGTGGTCAGAGGTCAGGAGGCGGACGTCAGCATCAACCACCCGCCGGCCGCAGCGAGGAGCACCACCAGCCACGCCGGCCGTTCCCAGAAGACCAGCAGGCCGAACGCCGCCAGTCCGAGGATGAACTCCCGCGCGTCATGAATGCCGCTGGTCCAGACGGGATGGTAAAGCGCCGCGAGCAAGAGGCCGACAACGGCGGCATTGGTCCCTTTGAGCGCGGCTTGCGCGGCCGGCTTCTTGCGGAACGCATCCCAGAACGGCATCGCGCCTACCATCAGCAGCCACGACGGCAAAAATACCGCGGCCAGACAGAGGAAACCGCCGGCCCAGCCGTTCGGAGCGGATTGCATCGCCGCGCCCAGATAAGCCGCGAAGGTGAACAACGGTCCGGGCACCGCCTGCGCTGCGCCGTAGCCGGCGAGGAACGTGTCGTTGCTCACCCAGCCGGGCGGCACCACGCCGGTCTGGAGCAGCGGCAACACCACATGGCCGCCACCAAACACCAGCGAGCCACAGCGGTAGAACACGTCGAAATACGCCAGCGCCTGGCTCTTGAAAAACGCCGCCGCCGCGGGCAACGCCGCCAGCAACGCGAAGAAGGCCGCCAGATGCGCCACGCCCATCGCGCGGCTGGGTGTGCAAGCCAGTGTCGCGGACACCGGCGGCGTTTCCATCCTGCGGAACAAGAACCAGCCCGCCGCGCCACCGAGCGCGATCACCAGCACCTGCCCGAGCGACGACGGCCACGCCAGCACGCAGATCGCCGCCAGCAACGCAAGGGTGACGCGGGTCCGGTCGGGACAAAGCTTGACCGCCATGGCCCAGACGGCTTGCGCGACCACCGCCACGGCCGCGACCTTCAACCCGCGCAGCCATCCAGCGTGGCTCACGTCGCCGAGCGCCGCGACGCCGCAGGCAAACGCGATCATCGCCAGCGCCGACGGCAGCGTGAAGCCGAGCCACGCGGCCAGTCCGCCCGGCAGGCCGCCGCGCGTGAGGCCGATGCCGATGCCGATCTGGCTGCTGGCCGGCCCCGGCAGAAACTGGCAGAGCGCGACGAGGTCCGCGTAGGCGGCTTCATCGAGCCATTTCCGCCGCACGACGTATTCGCTGTGGAAGAAACCGAGATGCGCCACCGGCCCGCCGAACGAGGTCAGGCCGAGCCGGAGCGCGACGAGAAAGATTTCCCAACACCCGCGCCGCGAGGCGGAGCGGGTCTGTGGTTGCCCTGTTGTGAGAGCGTTGTTGTCCATCCGGCCTGTTTCTTCTGCGAAGTCCGAAGGCACTGTAATGTCATCGGTTGTTGAACTCAAGCAGGGGGCCAGCAGGCAGAGGAAGTCGCGGGGAAGTAACAAGGAAGCCTCTTGACTTGGCTGAGGTGCAGGTGCAAGTTGACCCCGAAGTTGGACGGAGACTGATTCAAATCCTTCGCAACACAAGACAGGGTCGGTGTCACGAAAAAATCGGCGCAACGAATCAAAATCCCACGGTGTCCAGAAATGCACTCGGGTGTCCATCATAAGCTGGCGGCGGATTTTCGCCAAATCCGCATGGTCATCGCCAAGGTGACCAGCAGTTGCAACCTGCGTTGCAGCTACTGCTGCACCGACGCCATCCCGATCACCCAACCGGGCGCGACGATGACGATGACCACGCACAAGCACGCTGCGTCATTGCTCATCGGCCACACCGAGTCGGAGGAGCTTCAGTGGATTTTCCACGGCGGCGAGCCGATGCTGTTGCCGGTCCCCTGGTATGAGGAGGCCATCGAGCACTGCATCACCGTGGCCGAGGCCAACCCGCGCATCAAACGGTTGATGATCGGCATGCAGAGCAACCTGACGCGGCTCACGCCGGAGTATCTCGCGCTCATCAAGAAGTATCGCATCCAGGTCGGCACCAGCCTTGACGGGCCGCCCAAACTCAGCGACGTCCATCGTCAGGGCGGCAAGCGCGTCGAGGAGAACATTGAGTTGCTCGCCCGCGAGGGCGCTCCGGCGGGCGTCATCGCGCTGATCAACAAGAACACCATCCGCCATCTCGACGAAGTCGTGGACTACTTCGACCAGAAGGGTTTTGGCGTGACCTTCAACGCGACCTGCCCGACCGGACGCGGCACCAACCTTGAGGACCTCACAGGCGAAGAACTGTGGGCCGCCAAGAGCGCGGTCCTTGCGCGCGCGGACAAGAGCGGCAACCTCAGGCTCCTCAGCCCGGACCTCATCAAACAGATTTTTTACTTCCACACCGGCGAGCGCGACATGACCGAGCGCACCTGCCATAACTACAATTGCGGCGCCGGCGTCTCGCTGATCGGCATGGACCCCAACGGCGACCTCTGGCCCTGCGGCCGGTCGAGCGACGCGAGCATGGGGCGATTCGGCAACGTCAACGATCCCGGCACGCTGGCCAACTACCCGGCCACGCTGCGCAAGTTTCATGAAAAGGACCTGTGGTATGCGCGGTGTTTCGGCTGCCCGGCCAAGCTCATCTGCATGTTCGGCTGCACCGCGTTCGACAAGGAATCCATCCCGACCCGCGAGATGGATTGCCGCGCCACGAAGCTGCTCTACCAGTATTTCTGCGATCACAGCGACCTCATCGCGCGGCTGTTCGAGCGGATCCAGATAGACATGCAGAAGATGAAACAGATGGTCGCCATCAAGAAGCCGTTGCCGCCGTTCCTGCGGTTGCACACCGGCAAGCATCCGTGCAGCAGTGCCGATAACGGCGGCGCGTCATCGCCCGGCAGCCAGGTCGCAACGATGACGGAACTTTCCGCTCAAGTCAGTTTCAATCCGGTCCATCCGGACGGCACCAACCCGGCGCGCGCCCCGCAGAGCATTGAAAGTGAATAGGAGAACCATGACAACGTCAAAGAGCAGGAAGATTTCAGGCAAGGCAAAGGTAGTTGCCCCAATGCCAGAACCAACAACTCAACCCCCCGAAGAAAGGAAAACACACATGGCAATACTGCAAAGCATAGACGGTCGGTTCTACCAGGTCCCGGACGACGAGGCTGAGAAGTTCCTCGTGCCGGCCGACAAGGTGGAAGAAACGCTGCGTGCCAGTGGCGCTGCACAACCTCAGGCTGCTGCCGCGCCCGCGGCGGGCTGCATACCCGCAGGGTCGGGCCAAGCCCCGGTCATCATCTATATTGTGGGTGGTGGCGGACAGGGCGACATGGGGCCGCAGCCGATGGGTGCCGGCCCGCAGGAGCAGCCGATGGGCGCTCCGATGGGGCAGCAGGTGCAAGCTTACGCTCATCACGGCGGCCACGGCGGGCATCACGGCGGACACTGGGGTGGACATTGGGGTGGCTGGGGCGGCGGCTGGGGTGGTTGCTACAACAATTATTCGAACTACAGGAACTATTACAACTATTACGGGTGGTGAACAGATCACTCAGAAAAAGGAAAAACAGATATGTCATTGATGAAAAGCATAGACGGCCGGCTCTACAATGTGCCGGATGAACAAGCGGCCAAATTCCTGATCCCCGCGGACAAGGTCGCCGAGACACTGAAGGAAGCCGGCCTCCAAGCCCCGGCGGGAGCCGGACAGGCCTCGCAAGAGGCTGGCCAGGTCCAGGCCTACCACTGGAGCCATCATGGCGGCCACCACCACGGTGGTCATGGCGGCTGGGGTGGCGGCTGGGGTGGTTTCGTCGTGGCTCCCTACAGCAACTATTCCAACTACCGGAACTACGCGAACTACTACGGCTGGTAAACACCGCACCACGGTGCTGATTCCTCCCCGGCACGCTGCCGGGGAGGAATCGCTCCGGCAGCCGGAACCGCCACGGCTGCGCGGAGCATGGGTATGGTTCACGGCGGTTGTTCAACCCACAGACAAGAGAAGGAAACAGTCATGGCCATTCTGCAAAGCATCAACGGACAGTTCTACCAAGTGCCGGACGAGGACGCTGAAAAGTTCCTCGTGCCAGCCGACAAGGTGGAAGAAACCCTGCGCGCAGCGGGTGTTGCGCAGCAACAACAGCAACCGCAACAACAGCAGCCGTGCTGCGCGCCCGGCGCGCCGAGCGGCGGCCCGATGACGATGGACGCGTCCACGATAATCATCTACGTCGGCGGTGGCGGACCTCCCCGCGTCATGCAGGCGGGCGCCGGCCCACAAGGCCAAGTGCAAGCCTACGCTCATGGCGGGCACGGCGGACACGGTGGACACGGCGGTGGACACGGCGGGCACGGTGGCGGCGGGTGGTGGGGATTTGGCGCCGGCATGGCATTGGGCGCGCTGGCTGCCGCTTCCTACAACAACTATTACAACTATCGGAACTACGCGAACTACTACGGCTGGTAAGACACACCACCATATCGCTGATTTCTCCCCGGCCGCGCCACGAAGCGCCGGCTGGGGAGAACGGCGGTGAGCGCGCGCCGCATCCGAGACGCCCTTAACCGAGTTTCTTTCCCCTTGTTCTTGTGAATACTCCACAATCCGGTCCATCGCCAAAACCACCGTCGCCCCGACGATCTCTCTCTTACTTTCTGCGTGGTTCGTGGGGAATGCTCACTCATGACGAGAAGCGCGTTGTCCGCGTCACGATGTGGCAACTGCTTGCCGCGCGGCTTGTGGCCGGTGTCACGCTGGTCATCGTGGCGCGCCAGTCGGGCCTGCTGACGGGCGCCCTGATGCAGTCCAGCCCGTGGTTGACGGCCTTCTGCGTCTTCGTCGGGCTGACCTTGTTGAACGTGCCGCTGGAATATTACCGGAATTACTGGGCCGAGGTCCTGCGCGAGCGGCTCAGCAAGCTTTTCCAGTTCCGCGTCTTCGAATACATGCAGGCCCAGTCGGTGGACTTCTTCATGGGCCGCAACCCGGGCGAATTGATGCGCCAGTTGAGCAAGGCGGCCACCGCCGTCCAGTTCCTGCTCTGCGACACGGTCGTGCTGGCGCTCTCGGACATCCTCTTTCTCCTAGCCTACGTCGCCTATCTCTTCTCGCTGAACTGGCAGCTCACGTTGTTGCTGCTCGCCGCGTGCAGCGCGATCCCGTTTGTGATCGTCTGGTTCATCTACCCGACGCTGGAGCGCGTCTCGTTCGAGCGCAACGAGCTGGACAACGTCTATGGCGGCAAGATGTTCGAGGGCATCATTGGCGTGAAGGAAATCCAGCTCAACAACGCCCAGGGCTGGATCATCAACGACATGCGCAAGATGACCGAGGAACTCATCCAACGCGACCTGCGCGTGGAGCGTTGGGAAGGGGTCAATCAACAAACCACCTCGCTCATTGGCACGATCACGTTGCTGGTCATCCTCGGCGCCGGGAGCTGGCTGGTTATCACCAAGCAGCTCGCCGGCGGCTGGCCGGAGTTGTTCGTGTTCTACACGCTGGTGCCGAGCGTTTTCTCGCTGCTGGTGTCGCTCTGCAGCACCTCCGCGCGCTACACCGAGCTGCGGCCGCAGGTGGCCGAAGGCTTCGAAATCCTGGAGACGCCGCCGCGCGTGGTGGACCGGCCCGACGCGCAAGCCATGCCGCCATTGCATGACAAGATCGCGTTCCGCAATGTCACTTTCGCCTACTCGCCCGACTCGCCGCCGGTGTTGCGCGAGCTGAGCTTCGAAATCAAGGCGGGCCAGCGCGTCGCGCTCGTCGGCCGGCGCGGCTGCGGCAAGAGCACCATCTTCAACCTCCTCTGCCGGTTCCTCGAAACCGAAGACGGCCAGGGCGTCATCGAGCTCGACGGCGTGGACATCCGGAAATACACGATGGCCAGCCTGCGCGCACAGTTCGGCATGGTCACCCAGAAGCCGTTCTTCAAACATGGCAGCGTGAAGGAGAATCTCCTGCTGGCCAAACCCGACGCCACCGACGCGCAGATCATCCGCGCCTGCCAGGACGCGCAGATTCACGACGTCATCGAGCGCAAGTCCGACGGCGACTGTTCTGGCTACGACACCAACGTCAACGCCTTCAGCGGCGGCGAGCAGATCAGCATCGCCATCGCCCGCTGCTACCTGCGGCAACCCTCGATCATCCTGCTCGACGAGCCGCTGGCAAGCCTGAGCGCCGATGTCGCCAGCGACCTGCTGGTCAGCTTGAAGAAGCTCATCCAGGGCCGCACGTGCATCATCATCTCCCACGCCCTGCAAGCCGTGGCGGATGTGGACCAGATCTTCGTGCTCGGTTACCAGGGCGACCGCCGCGGCCGGCTGGTGCAGCAAGGCACGCACCAGGAACTCAAGAACCAGCCCGGTTACTACCACGAGCTTTACGAGAAGCAGATTCTTAGCGTTTACTAACCGCCCGCGTTCGGCTATCAACCAACCCGTGAGCGATTGGATCAAGGCGTTCGTGCGGCTCGGTGGCGTCCTCATCGCTGCCGCGCTCCTGTTTGCCGGCTGTTCCGAGACGCCAGAGCAAGCGCCGGAACCGAGGCGGGCGCTCTATCGCGGCTACGGGTTCTGGTTTCAGGACCTCGCCGCGCGATTCCAAAAGGCCATCAACCCGGCCGGCCAGCCGCCGCGCTACGAACTGATCCGTCTGCCCGATTTTGATCCGCTGGCCTCGGCGCTCTATCAGGAACTCGCCGTGACGTTGTCGTCGGTCTATCCGATGACGGCGTTGTCGTTCGGCGCGCGCGCGTCGGAGATGCTGCAGCCGATGGATGTGGCGGTGTCCAACACGGCGTGGGTGGAGGAGTTTGCGCGCAACGGCTGGCTCGCGCCGTTCGACGAAGCCGCTGTCGGGCCGATGTTGCGCGAGGCGGGCGTCGAGCCGATTCGCGCGGTTGGTCCCGGTGACGATCCGAAATCGCCGCGCATTTACGGCGTGCCGATCGCGCGCGCGGCGGACCTGCTCTTCTACCGCAAGAGCTACTTCAACAACGCCACCGAAGCTCGCCAAGCGTGGACGCAGCTCTTCCAATCCAAAATCCAAAATCCAAAATCCAAAATCCCGCTGCCGCCTTCCATTGCCGCGGACGGACAGGAATTCTTTCGGTTCTTCCTGCCGCTGGTTTGGAGCCTGGAGCCGGGCTGGCCGCGACAGGCGGCCGGAACGTTTGCGTCCGAGACGCCGGCGGCGCGGCAGGTGCTCGAAGCGCTGGGCCGGCAGGTGCAGCTCGAAACCTGGCCGTCGGCGGCAGCCCGGATGGACTTCCTCGTGGACTTCAAGCAACAGATGCTCCGTTTCGCGAGCGAGCCGGCTCCCGTGCGCGCCGATGTGGCGTCACCTTCGGCGTGGCTGTTCTCCACTTGGGCGCAACGCAGCCTGATCACACCGTGGGGGCCGCCCGCACCGCTGGACGACATCGGCGTCATGCCGCTCTCGGTTTCCACCAACGCGGCCGCGCCGGGTTTTTCATTGCTCGGCGGCAAGTGCGTCATCTGCAGCCGGCAGATCGCTTCGGACGATCCGGGCGCGGTGGCGGCGCGCGAGGTGGTGCAGGAACTGGTGCGCTACCTGCTGTCGGAGGCCGGCCAGCGCACGATGTTCTTCGACCAGTTTGAGATTCCCGCGCGGCGCGGCCTGCTGCAATCGCTGACGGAGCAGGATATCGCCGCCGTGTTCGGCTCGCGCCGCGAGTGGTGCAGTTATGAGGCCTACCTCGCCGAGGTCCGCGCCGGGACGCGCCGCATTGACGACCGGAGTTTGCAGTTCGCCCGCCAGACGCTGGCGATGCTGCGCGAGATTGAGACGATCATGAACGATCCTGCGCGCATGACGGTGCGGCCCAACCCGCTTTCGATCAGCCGCAGCTCGTTGCTCGACGGTTTCCTGCACAGAGCGCTCGCCCCGAAGCCGCCCATGCCCGGCGTCGAACTGCCGGGCCTGCCCGAAGCGGCAGCGGTGGTGGAGGCAGGCGGCGCATCGGCCAAGGGTTCGCTGGCGGGACTCCAGGTGTTGCTGGAGGCTGAACAACGTTTCATGGTGCCGCGTCTCGCCGCGCCGGACGTTTCCAAGGTTTCGTCGCCATGACCGCGCCTTCCTCCCAACCCGATTCGTCCCTGCGGCCGGAAGCCTCGCTGAGCCGGCGGCTCTCCCGTCATTTCATCGGGCTGAGCGTGATCTTCGGCGTGGCGGCGGCGCTGCTTATCTTCGTGGCGTTCGAGTTCTTTCGTCCGTTGATGACGAGAGTGAACCAGGACTGGACGGGCCGGGAACGCGCCGCGATCCGTTCGGTGGGCGGGCTGGACGCCGCGGTGTTGACGGCGCGGATGCTGACGCTGTTCGACCGCGCCGCCGAGCAGCAGGTGATGATGTGGGCCGAGTTACGCAAACGCCCCGAGCTGGCCTACGCGCGGATTTTCAACAACGTCAACGGCGAGATTGCCACCGTCTATCGTGACGGGCTGACGTTCCAGGACCTGCCCGAACCGCAGAAACTGGAATGGGACCGCTCGGTCTATCCGCCCCGGCTGCTGGACCAGATGGCCTACGAAATGGTCCAGCCGAAAACCGGCGCGCGGCAGACGTTCTACGAGCGGCGTCTGCTGCTCTACCGCGAGAGCTTCGGGCGGATTTTCCCGATCGGCATCTTGACGGTGGCGTTTAACAAAATGCCGCCGTCCATCGAGGAAGCCGACCGCATCGCGGAGAGCTGCATCGGCCGCCAGATCGTCTCCGGCGCGAAGATTGCCGAGGGCTGGCCGTCCGGCCGTGTGCTGGCCGACAACGCCCCGCTGGTGCGGTATTCCTACGAGATGCGCGATCTGGTGCTCTATCTGGCGGAGGTCAAGAAAGGCACCGTCAACCTCCTGGGCATCACCGTCTTCAACCAGAACGGCCTGCCGTTCCTGAGCGAACTGCAAACCAGTCCCGCGTTCCAATTCACGCGCGGTCTGAAAGGCGACCCCTCGCTGGTGCGCATGACGGCACACGTCCGCCAGCGCGAATTGTCCCCCGGCGGCAAGGTGGTGGAAACCTCCGAGCCGCAAGCCTACGAGGTGTTCACGCCGGTGTTTCATCATGGCGCGTTGCGCGGCATGGTCGCGTTCGGATTGCTCGGCCAGGCGCCCCTGCTGAACGCCTTTCGCGAAACGATCCAGTCCGTGCGCTTCTTCATGACGCTGACCACCGTCGCGCTCACGACGGTGATGATCCTGGGAAGCGTGTTCATGGCCTTGCGGTTGCGCCGCCGCATCGCCCAGCCGCTGGAACAGATCGCCCAGGCCGCCCGCGACTTCGTGCTCGGCACTCCCACCGATCCCGCCCACCGCGAGCGGGCCGAGAAGCTGGCCGCCGCGAAACACTACTCACGGGAATCCCGCGAGCTGTCCTCGGCCTACTCGCAAATGGTCGGCGTCATCCATCAAACGCTCAAGGAGAAGGACGACGCCTTCGCCGCGTTGGAGAGCAAGGACAAGCAACTCTTCGCCTCCCAGCGCCAGTCCCTGCTGGGCGTGGTGGCCGCCGGCGTCGCCCACGAAATCAAGAACGCCCTCAACCCCGTCAAACTCCGCGCCGAGCGGATGATCATGGCGCACCAGATGAAGCGCGACCCCGGCCTTGAAGAGGGCCTCGGCCTCATCATCCAGAGCGTCGGCCGCTGTGCGGAGATCTCCAACAAACTCAGCACCTTTGCCCGGCCCGCCGACATCGGCTCATTCTTCCTGTTCGATCTCAACGACACGGTTCGCGACGCGCTGGCCATCAGCAACGACGTGCTCAGCAACGCCAAAATCAAAGTCGCCACACAGCTCGGCGAACTGCCGCGCCTGAAAGGGAACCCCAAGGAAATCCAGCAGGCGCTCATGAACTTCCTGCTCAACGGCAAGGACGCCATCCTGGAAGTCTGCGCCAAGACCGGGCGCGAGGGCGGCAACATCACCCTCAGCACCGCCACCGAGGGGCAGGTCATCATCCTGAGGATCACCGACGACGGCTGCGGCATGAGTGACGAGGTGAAGAAAAAAATGTTTATCCCGTTCTTCACCACCAAGGAGCCGGGAAAGGGCACCGGTCTCGGCATGGGCATCAGCAACAGCATCCTCCAGGCGCACGGCGCCGAACTGCGCCTCGAGAGCCAGGCGGACAAAGGCACCACCATCATCGTGCGTTTCCCTGTCTCCGGCCCACCGCTGAAGTCCCACGCTACAACCACCATCTTCGGAAGACCGATCATCAAGTGACTTCACGGGACTGGCGCTCCAAAACAGCGGTAATGATCCAGTCATTGGCTCGACACGTGGGGCGGCAGTTGCCAATATGACGGCGTTGACGGCTGATGATCCGGCCGAGAGAGGTTCCTATGCCAAGCGACATCAAAATTCTGCTCGTGGACGACCAGCGCGAGAACCTGGTGGAATACGAGGGCATCATCAAACAGCTCACCGATTACCCCGTGCGCGCGGTGGACAGCAGCGCCGTGGCGATCGAGCTTTGCAAGAAGGAGCATTTCGACGTGCTGCTCACCGACGTGCGCATGCCGGGCAAGTGCGGCGATGAGATGTTCGCCGAGATCCAGAAATCCCTGCCCGACATCCGCTGCATTGTCATCACTGGCTTCGCCGGCCAGGACGCGCCGATCCATTTCTTGAAGCTCGGGGCGCACGACTTCCTGTTCAAGGCGGAGTTCTCCGCGCAAACGCTGCTCCACGCGATTGACAACCAGGTCCAGATCGTCAAGCTGCGCCGCCGGGCCAGCGAATTGCAGACACAGCTCGCGGCGTTTCAGAAGACCGTCCAGGAAATCATGTCCACGGTGCAGTCCGTCACCAGCCTGTCGCGCGCGCCGGAGCTGATGATGTCGCTGCACAGCTTCACGGAGCTGGCCGTGCTGATGTCGCAGGCGCCCGTCGCGGCCGTCTTCCTATTGGAGCCCGACGGCCAGTCGCTCGTCGCGCGTTGCGCTGTCGGCGGCGAGCCAAACCCGACGCCCATCCCGATCGGCCGCGGATTCGCCGGTCGCGTCGCGCAGTCGGGCCGGCTGAGCGCCTTGTCACGCGCGGACGGCGGCACGTGGCCCGGCGACGAAATCAGCGGCTCCATCGAGGCCGGCCGCCAATCGGGGCTTGGCGTGCCGTTGGTGGCGCAGAACACCTGCATCGGCGTGCTCGAAGTGTTCGACAAGGAGCGCTACGAGCCGCAGGACATCGAACTGCTCTCGCGGCTGGGCGCGTTGTGCGCCTCCACGCTCGACCTGGTCAACGCCACGCAGATGGCCGACAATCTCCTGCTGCGCGCCCTCAAGCTCGCCACCGACGCCGCCGCGAGCGCGCCGGGCAAGGAAGGCGAAGCCGCCAAGCAAGCGTTGAGCGGGATGGCGGAAACGGTGAAGCAACTGGATCTCGTCGGCAGCGGCGAGCGCGCCGCGGTGCTCGCCGGGCAAATCCGCGAGCTGTCCGGGTTCGGCCAGCCGGCGATGGAGTTTTGTGAGAAGCTGCTCGCCAACCTCCTGACGATGTTCAAGAGCCAGCGCGAATCCGTGCCGGAAATCAAGTTTTGATCGCCGTGGACACCTGATCACTCCATGAGCGATTCACTTCCATCGCCTTTCGACCAGCTCAATCCTGCCGAGTTTCTCAAGGGTGCGACGGGCAAGGGCGTCAAGGTCGCCGTTGTGGACAGCGGCGTGGACAACAAACATCCCGACCTCGCCGGCCACGTCAAAGGTGGCGTTATCATTGACGAGTCGGGCGGCCAGATCACGACACGGCCCTACGACGGCCAGGATGCCGCGGGCCACGGCACCGGTTGCGCGGGCGTGATCGCGCGGCTGGCGCCGGAGGCGGAGATCTACAGCGTGCGCGTGCTCTCCTGCATCGGCGTCGGTTCCGACGGCTACAAATACGCCGGCGGCAAACCGAAGCACATGATCGTCGGCACGGACTGGGCGATCGAGAACTGCCACATCGTCAACCTCAGCAACGGCCTGTTGGTCAGCGAAGGCAGCGCGTATTTCGAGACTTTCCACAAGCTGGTCGAGAAGGCCTACTACCGCGACCGCATCCTCGTCGCTGCTGGTGAGAACGAGGGACTACCGAGCTTCCCGTCCATCTTCTCGAACCTAATCAAGGTTTATTGGGCATCGTTCAAGGATGCGTTGCAGTTCTCCTACCAGCTCAAGCCAAAGACTTACACCGAGTTCATTGCCAATGGCAGCTATGTAAAAGTGCCGCAGCCCGGCGGCGGTTACATCTACGAGATCGGCAGCAGCTTCGCCGCGCCGCACATTACCGCGATCTGCGCCTTGCTGCTCTCGAAATGGCCGCGCCTGAAACCTTTCGAGGTCAAGACGCTCCTCTACGCCATGGCGCAGAAACTGCCGACCTCGCCGGGCAAGTAGGGACGTGGTTCGCGGGAACGTGGAGGGGGCAAACTTGGAGCCAGAAGCCGGCCTATTGACAAACGGCGATTGGGTGGCAAGTTAGACCAGAGCCGTGACACGAATGGAAGTGGCGAGTAGCGAAAGTCAGTTGCAGGTGTCACGGCTCGATGCTTTTCTGCGCAGACCTTTTGTCCGGCGGCAATTCCACAGGCTTGGCGAGCAGCGGGAAGAACATCTATCCAGACGGCTTCGGCTTGGGTGGCCGATTCCTTTCCCTTTGCCTGTTGCCCGGCCACACGTCACGCCCGTGGATGCGTTTTGTCGTAAACCTGCTTGAGGCGCGCGGAGGTGACGTGGGTATAGACCTGCGTCGTGGAAAGGCTGGCGTGGCCGAGCAGCTCCTGCACGCTGCGCAGGTCAGCGCCGGCGTCGAGCAGATGCGTGGCGAAGCTGTGGCGCAACTTGTGCGGCGTCAGGTCCACGCCGATGCCGGCCATCTTCAAGTAGGTTTTCATTTTGCGCTGAACCTCGTGTGGTTTGAGGCGGCGCAAGTGGCTGTCGAGAAACGCCGGCACGTCGCGACCGTGCGGGGCCTGCGGCGGCAGTTTGGACCAGTAAACCTCGATGGCGTCGAGCGCGGGCCGGCCGACGGGACAAAGCCGCTCCTTGCCGCCCTTGCCGCGCACAATAATGACCTCGCTGAGCAGATCAATGTGGCCGCGGTTGAGGTTGCAGATTTCGTGGACGCGCAGGCCGGCGCTGTAGAGCGTTTCGAGGATGGCCTTGTCGCGCCACGGCACGAACGTCGCCGGCGGCCGGCCGGGACCGCGCTTGGCGTCGGGCGCAGGCTCGGCAATCTTCAGCGGCGCGTTGAGCAGGTCGTTGACTTGATGCAACGTCAGGAATCGCGGCAGGCGTTTCTCGCGCTTCGGCATGATGAGACCGCTGAGCGGGTTGTCCTTCACGATGCTGCGCCGCATGAGGAAACGATAGAACGACCGCAGGCTGGCGATGCGTAACGCTACCGTCGCGCGCTTCAGTCCCGCTTGCATCAGTGCCATCAGGTAGCGCCGGCACTGGAACGGTTCGATGGCGCGCCAGTCCAAGGGACGTGGGACGTGGGGCGTGGGGTGTGGGGCGTGTGCGGATGTGCGGGGCGTCGGAGGTTTTTGCTCCGCTGGTCTTAGACCGCCAACGCTCGACGCTCCACGCTTCACGCTCAACGTTCCACCTTCCGCCATCCAGACGCGGAATTCGCGGAGACATTGCTCGTAGTTCCGCAGGGTAAGGGCCGAGGCGTTGCGCTCGGCCTGCAGGTATTGCAGGAAGTCGTGGACCAGTTCGTCGCGCGCGGCGGCTACGCCGTCAGCGGCGGGATTTTTTTCGTGGTTTTGCACTTCGGATAGGCCGAACACGCCAGGAACGGCCCGAACCGCCCGCTGCGGATGGTCATCGGCTCACCGCATTTCTCGCACTTTTCGTTGGTCGTCGCCGGCAATTGCGGATTGGCCGTGGCCGCAGGCTCGGCGACTGGAGCAATCGCCGCAGCTTTCTTCTGCTTCAATTGTTCCGCCGTCGCTTCCACCGGCCCGTGGGCGGTAGTTTCGGCCGTGGGCGATTCAGGCGCGAGTTCGACGTTGGCCGGCACTGGCTTTGCGTTGCGGCATTTCGGATAGCCGGTGCAGCCGAGGAATTGTCCGCGCGGTCCCTGCCGGATCGCCATCGGTTGGCCGCATTTCTCGCACTCGATCTTCGTCAACACCGGTTTCGGCCTAGAAGCCGGCGCAGCTTCGGTCTGGGGCTGGCTGGCGGCAATTGTGGCGCGGACGGCGGCGAGTTCTTCCTTTAACTTGTCCGACATCGGCTTGGTGTTTTTGCACTTCGGATACGCGGTGCAGGCGAGGAACGATACGCGTCGCATGCTCTTGATGGCCATCGGCGCACCGCATTTGTCACATTTCTCATCCACCTTGATCAGCGACTCGGCGCGCGGTTTCGGGATGAACTTGCCGCTCTCGTCGCGGGTGAAGCTCATCGCGTTGCGGCATTTCGGGTAACCTGGACACGCCAGGAACGGCCCGCGGCGGCTGGACTTGATGACCATGTCCGAACCGCACTTCTCGCACTTGATGCCAGTCGCTTCCTTTTTCTCCGGCACGATGACGCCGGTGGCATCGCGCGTGAAGTTGAGCGTGCTCTTGCACTTCGGATACGCCGAGCAGGCGAGGAACTCGCCGGTCTTGCCGCTCTTGACGATCATCGGCTCGCCGCACTTTGGGCAAACGGCGCCGGTTTTCTCCGGCACTTTGGCGTGAATCTCGCCATCCTCGCCGCGGGTGAAGTTCATCGTGTTCTTGCACTTCGGATACTCCGAGCACGCAAGGAACTCGCCGGTCGGTGCGTTGCGCACGGTCATTGGCTGGCCGCATTTCTCGCACAGGATGTGAAGCTTCTCCAACTCCTTGATGTGGATGGCGCCGGCCTCGTCGCGGGTGAAGTCGCCGGCGTTCTTGCACTTCGGGTATTTCGAGCAGGTCAGGAACTCGCCATTGCGGCCATGCTTGATGACCATCGGTGCGCCGCAGTCCTGGCACTTGAGGCTGGTCTTCTCCGGCTTCCGGGTTTCGTTGGCCTTGGCGAGCGCCGGCTTGAAATCCTTGTAGAACCGCTTGAGCAGTTCGTGCCATTCGATCTTGCCCGATTCCACTTCGTCGAGCTGCTCCTCCATCTGCGCGGTGAACTTCACGTCGAGCAGGTCGGGAAACCACTTCACCAGCAGGTCTATCGTCGTCTCACCAAGCTCCGTCGGTTTGAGGCGACCTTTATCCTTCTCGACGTATTCGCGCTTCTGAATCGTCGAGATGGTCGGTGCATAGGTGCTGGGGCGGCCGATGCCGAGTTCCTCCAGCACCTTGATCAGGGTCGCCTCGGAGTAGCGCGGCGGCGGCTCGGTGAAATGCTGCTCCTGTTTCAGATTGAGCAGTTCCAGCATTTCGGCGGCGGTCAGCGGCGGAATCGCCTCGCCGACTTCCTCCGCCATCTTGTCCTCATCGCCTTCCTCAACGCCGTGGACTTTGAGGAAGCCGGGGAACGTGACCTGCGTGGTGCTGGCGCGGAACCAGAAGTTGCGCGGCGTGACGACGCGTTCGTTGCGGGCGAGGATGTCCACGCTCTTCACGAGCAACTGCGCCGGTGCCATCTGGCTCGCGACAAACCGTTTCCAGATCAGCGTGTAAAGCGCAAGCTGCTGGCGGTCCAGATACTGCGCCACGCTCTCCGGCGTCCGTCGCACCGAGGTGGGCCGGATCGCTTCATGCGCGCCCTGCGCCGTCTCGCGCGAGCGGTAGAAGTTCGGCGTTTCTGGCGCATATTCCGCTCCGAACGCCTCGCGGATATAGGCGAGCGTCTCGGCCTGCGCGTCGCGCGAGACCGTCAGCGAGTCGGTGCGCATGTAGGTGATGAGACCGACCGAGCCTTCAGCGCCGACATCAACACCTTCGTAAAGCTGCTGCGCGATGCGCATGGTCTGGTCGGTGCCGAGGCGCAGGTTGGTGGAGGCGGCGCGCTGGAGCGTGCTGGTCATGAACGGCGGGAACGGGTTCCGCTTGCGCGGCTGCTCATCCACCTTCTCAACCTTCCACGCAGCGCCTTCCAGTTCGGCCTTCGCCGCGTCGGCCGCGCCCTGGTTACCAAGCAGGAACAGACCTTTCTCAACGTCAATCAGCTTGTCGTCGTTGATGCGGACCAGCCGGGTGTGGAACGGCATGCGCGGGTCCACCAGCTTTCGCAACTCCGCCTCGACCGACCAGTATTCCTTCGGCACGAACGCGCGAATCTCCCGCTCGCGATCCACGATGAGCCGCACCGCAACGCTCTGCACGCGACCGGCGCTGCGCGCGCCGCGAACGCGCCGCCAGAGCAATGGGCTGATCTGGTAGCCGACGATACGGTCAAGGACGCGCCGCGCCTGCTGGCTGTCCACGCGCGACATCTCGATGTCGCCCGGTTGCAGGAATGCCTGCTGCACGGCGTTCTTGGTGATTTCATTGAACGCAACGCGGCGGAACCGCTTGTGGTCTTTCTTGCCCTTGGCGAGCAGTTCGCGGAGATGCCACGCAATCGCCTCGCCTTCGCGGTCAGGGTCAGGCGCGAGGAAAACGGTTTCGGCGAATTCGGCCGCCTTCTTCAACTCGGCAACCACCTGCTTCTTCTTGGGCGAAACCTCGTAGGTCGGCTCAAAGTCGTTCTTGATGTCCACGCACAGGCCGGTGCTGGGCAGGTCGCGGACGTGTCCCATCGAGGCCTTCACGACATAGTCGCGGCCCAGATACTTGTTGATGGTCTTCGCCTTGGCGGGCGACTCGACGATGACAAGGTTTTTTGCGCTCATGCTTTGACCCGAACGAAGCGCTTGCCCGGCAGTTGCCGGACCAGTCGCCTCATTTCAAGGCGCAGCAACGTGGCGAAAACCTCCGCGCTTGTCAATCCGCTTTGCCGGATGACGTGATCGAGGTCGGTCTCGTCGTCGCCCATCGCGTCGAAAACCTTCTGCTCGGCCTGGGACAGTTCCAGCGTTGGCGCATCCGCCGGCGGAGCGTCCGGCCGCGATGATTTCGGGAACAAATCCTCAAACTCGGAGAGCACGTCCTCGGCGTCCTCGACGAGTTTCGCGCCGCTTTTGATGAGGCGGTGGCAGCCTTTCGACTGCGGCGAATCAATTTTGCCCGGCACCGCAAAGACCTGGCGGCCCTGGTCGAGCGCCATGTTCGCCGTGATAAGCGCGCCACTGGGGACGCCCGCCTCGACGACAATAATCCCGAGCGACAGGCCGCTGACAATGCGGTTGCGTAGGGGGAAATGCTGCGTGTCGGGCCGCACGCCGAACGGGAACTGCGTCATGATCGCGCCGCCGCCGCTGGCGATCTTCTCGTAGAGCGCGCCGTTCTCCGGCGGATAGACGATGTCGAGTCCTGTGCCGAGCACGGCGAGCGTGCGGCCGTTGGCAGCAAGCGCGCCTTGATGCGCAGCGCTGTCAATGCCGCGGGCCAGGCCGCTGACGATGGTCATGCCGGCGTAGGCGAGTTGGTAGGCGAGCTTGCGCGCGCTTTCCAAACCGTAGTAAGTCGTCTGCCGCGAGCCGACGATGGCGATGGCGTGTTTGTCGCGCGGCTCCAGCGTGCCCTTCACGTAGAGCGCGAGCGGCGGGTCGTAAATCTCGCGGAGGTTGGCCGGATAATCCGGATCGTCGAGCGTCAGCACACGCGCGCCGAAGTCGGCGATGCGTTTCAACTCGGTGTCGAGGTCCGCCTGCGACTGCCAGCCTGTGATCGCCTTTGCCACCTCCGCCCCGACGCCCTCCACCTGCATCAACTCCTTCGCGCTGGCGGCGAGGATGGCCTGCGGCTGGCCGAAGCGTTCCAATAGCCGCTTCACGCGCACTGGCCCCACATGGTCAATCATGTTGAGCGCGATGTAAGCTTCGCGCGGGTTCATGGTGATGAAAACTGACTACTGACTGCTGGTTTCCGGCTTCTGGCCTCTCTTGCGCGCGAACAGATCGAGCTGCGGGCTTTTGAGCAAGTGGTAGAGTTTCAGCAAGCGGATGATTTGCAGCAGGTCGCTCTTGGCGTAATTGCGGTTGACCTCCACCGAACCGATCAACTCCAACAGCATCGTCCGGAAAATGATGACGGCGTCCACGCCAGCCGTGCGCAGCAACTCGATGGTCTTCGTCTTGAGCGATTCGCTGGCCGGCAGATCCGGCAACACCAGCAGCTTCAGCAGCGGTCCGTCGTGACCAAGCCGGCGGTCGGCCGCATCCAGCGAGCGCTTCTCGACAAACTTCAGCAATTGTGTTTTCGAGACGACCGATGGACCAAATCGCTCGGTGTGCCACGGTTTGACGACCACAATGGCGCGCGCCACGCGCTTCAAGTCATCGGAGCCGATAATGAAGTTGGGCGGGCCGGCGGCGGGATCGGCGTGGGGGTTGTGAACGAGGAAATCAATTTCCTCGTCGGCGGTTTTCGCTCGCGCCATGACGGCGTATTTGCGGTGCTGGCAGACCAGGAAACCGTTTAACTCAAAGAACTCGCGGACGATGGATTCACCGACGGCTGACATGGAGAACCTCCTTGATATCCGATTCGCTCACAGCGTCGCTGGAGAAAACCTCGCCGATGCGGCGCGCAAGCACGAAGCGCAGCCCGCCGTCGCGCGCCTTCTTGTCCGAGCGCATCGCATCGAGCAGTTGATCAAACGGCACGTCGGGCGGCTGGAGATCGAAACCGGCGCGTCGCAGCAACGCCTCGATACGATCCGCGTCGGCTTTTACAAGCCCACCATGCTTTTGCGACAACCGCGCCGCCGCCACCATGCCGATGGCGATGGCCTCGCCGTGCAGATAGGTGCCGTATTCTGTCACCGCCTCGATGGCGTGGCCGACGGTGTGGCCGAAGTTGAGAATCTCGCGCAACCCGCTCTCGCGCTCGTCCTTGGAAACGACGTCGGCCTTGATCTCGCAGCAGCGGGCGATGACGCGCCCCAGCACTGCGCCGTCCTTGGCCATGAGCGCGGGTAACTGCCGCTCTAGGTCGTCGAAGAGCGCAGCGTCGTAGATGACACCATACTTGATGACCTCGGCAACGCCGGCGCGGAACTCACGCTCCGGCAGCGATGCCAGCGTGGCGGTGTCGGCCACGACAATTCGCGGCTGGTAGAACGCACCGACGAGATTCTTCCCCTGCGGCAGGTTAATCCCGACTTTACCGCCTACGGAACTATCCACCATTGCTAGCAGCGTTGTCGGCACTTGCACAAAGCGCACGCCGCGCATGAACGTCGCCGCGATGAAACCGGCCAGATCGCCCACGACGCCGCCGCCGAGCGCCAGCACAAAGGCGTGCCGGTGGAGCCGGGCAATGGCGAGTTCCTCGTAGAGTTGGCCAGCGACAGCGAGCGACTTGGATTTCTCACCCGCCGGCACGGTATGAACGCTGACACCGAAGCCTATTGGGACAAGGGCGTCGCGAACTGCGGCAGCGTAGCGTGGCCCGACGTTATCGTCGGTGATGATGGCGCAAAGCCGTCCGACGCGAGCCGTGCGCAACAATTCTGGCAACTGGCCGAGCAGGCCGTCGCGTATCAGGATGTCGTAGCTGCGCTCGCCAAGCGCGACATGAACGATGGAACTCATGAGTGGCGGCAGCTTAAAGGAGAGACGGGCCAAGTCAAGGGGCCAAAAACGGTTCAGGCGACCCTAGGGTCGCCCGAACCTTCACCGCGGCAAGCCCATCTTTTGGATCTGGACCGCCGCGAAATTTGCGTGAGCCTGTGCTCACTGCGAAATAATCTACACGATTCTCCTCACGGGTCAATCACGTTTTTCAATCCGCGAAGAATTTTTTCAGCGGCGATTCGTCAGAACTCGAAACTTTCGCCGATGCGGAGCGGCCTGACGCGCGCGCCAACGGTGGCGGCCTTGCGTGCAAACTCGGCGGGATCGGCGCGGATCACATCAAACGTGTCGTAGTGCATCGGAACGACGGTTTGCGGCTTGAGCATCGCGACGGCCTCGACGGCGTCGTCCGTGCCCATGGTGAAGTTGTCGCCGATCGGCAGCAACGCCACGTCAATGCGGTTCAGCCGGCCAATGAGTTGCATGTCGAGGAACAAGCCGGTGTCGCCGGCGTGATAAACAGTTTTTCCCTCGGCCGTGATGAGGATGCCGGTGGGGTTGCCCATGTAGAGAAAGCCGGTGTCGGTTTGGTAGCCGGAACCGTGGTGGGCGATGGTGAGCTTGACGCGGCCGAACGGAAACTGGTGGCTGCCGCCGATATGCAACGGATGGACATTCGCGCCTTGCTGGCCGCAGAAAGTGGCGATCTCGTAGTTGGCGATGATTGTGGCGTTGTTGCGGCGGGCGATGGCGACGGCGTCGCCGACGTGATCGTTGTGGCCGTGCGAGACGAGCACGAAATCGCACTTCACGGCGTCGGCTTTGAGCGGCGCCTTTGGGTTGCCAGTCAGAAAAGGATCAATCACGAGCCGATGCGGGCCGGTCTCCAGCAGAAAACACGAATGGCTCCAGTAGGTCAGTTTCATGATAAAACCTCCTTTTTCATCTGCGCGAAGATAGCACAAAGCCGGGTGCCAGTGGATGCTGATTTGGCGGTAACGCATGTGGTTTGCGTTCCATCTTGAAATGGTCGGAGTTATCGAGTATCTGGAACAGAACAGAGTTTCAAGCGAAGCATGAGATACCGGCTGCCTTTGGGGTGGATGAGCGTGTGGGCTGCCTGTGCGATTGGCGCATGGGCGGGGCCGGCGCAATCCATTGTGCTCACGACGCGTCACGTTTACGGCCGCGAATACGTTGCGTTAAACGACGTGGTGAAGGTGTTCGGGCTGAAAGGGCAAGTGAGCCGTGACCGGGCGGTCATGCTGACGTCATCGCAGGTCCGGGTGCGCCTGACGGTGGATAGCCGCGAGGCGGAGGTGCAGGGGGTGAAATACTGGCTGAGTGCGCCTTTGGCGTTGCACAGCCATCAGGTGTGGCTGCCGGCGATTGACGTGGTCAAGACCTTCGATCCGTTGCTGCGGCGCACGGGGCTGGCGGCGGCGTGGCCTTTGCGCACGATCGTGCTCGATCCGGGCCACGGCGGGCCGGACCAAGGCGCGCATGCGAAAAACGGGTTGACGGAGAAAACGCTGACGCTCGATCTGTCCAGGCGGTTGCGCGCGTTGCTGGCGCAGAAGGGCTACAACGTGCTGCTCACGCGCAACGACGACCGTGAGACACCGCTGGACTCTCGTTCGGCGTTCGCGCGGACACGGAAGGGGGATTTGTTTGTGAGCCTCCATTTCAATTCCTCCATGCCCTCCACCGAACCGCGCGGGGCGGAAACGTTTTGCCTGACGCCGTCGGGCGCGCAGTCCACCTCCACCAAGAGCGTGATGCTGAGCACCGCGGATTTTGTGACCTTCGCGGGCAACCGCTTTGACAACGACAACGTGGTGCTGGCGCATTGCATCCAACAGAGTCTCGTCGGGCGGACGGGCGCGGTGGAGCGCGGCGTGAAGCGGGCGCGGTTCGAGGTGCTCAAAGATCTGACGTGTCCCGGCGTGCTGGTCGAGTGCGGGTTTCTTTCCAACGCGTCCGACGTCCGGTTGATCAGCCAATCCTCTCACCGCGACAGACTGGCTGCAGCCATCATGACGGGGATCGAAACCTACAGGAAAGCCGCGAGCCGCTAGCGTGACGTCCAGCGCGCGGGCTCAGCGCGTGACCTCGAAGATGATCTGCTTTTCCTTCTGGAAACGCTGTTGTGTGTAGAACTCCACGTGAGCGTCGCCGAACGCGATCAGGCCGCCGCCGTTGTGCCGGTCGGTGAGACGGGGCGCGCCGCTGCCTTGAAAAGTCGTTTGCATCGTCCCACCCCCGCCAGTAATGCGCGGCTCCATGAACAACACCGCTCGTGACATGTCCACCGAGACGCTGAAAGGTTTCCGGTCAAACCAACTGTTGTAGGCGTAGCTCGTCAGCCGCTGGGCGCTGCGTCTCTTCAACGCGTCTTTCAAGTCAGTGTCGGCCGGGCACACGTAGATTTTGGATTCCTTCGTGTATCGGCCCATCGGGCCGTCCTCAACGGAGGATGTTCCGGCCCATCGGGCGCCTTCAGGATAATAGTCTTTGTCGCGGGCATACTGGCCGATGAATATACAAAGCTGGCGCATGTTGCTCGTGCAGGTGGCTTGGTCGGTCCGCCTCTTGCCCCCCGTAAGCGCTGGGAACAACATGGCCGCCAAAATACCCATGATTGTCATCACCACCAGCAGTTCCACCAGCGTGAAACCGCCGCGCAAAAATCGTCGCTTTGTTTTCATCATTCTTGCCTCGACCTGACTCATTATCCGTGATTCCGGTGCCGGACGCAAAAGATTTTCATCGCGCTTCAAACAATGGCAGGGAAAGTTTCCAGTAAATTGCAGCCAGGCGCAACGCCAGCACCAGACCCGCGCCGGCCACCGTCATCAGTAAACCGCCAATGCCCAGGCTGTGTAGCGTCACGCACGCCACCGCGCCGCACAACGACGCCGTCGCGTAAAGACGGATCTCCGGCCTGAACACCATCGGCACCTCGCCAACAAGTATGTCGCGTGCAATGCCGCCGGCCACGCCGGTGACCACACCGAGCAATACCGCCACCGGCGGCGAGAAATGAAGCGCCACGCCTTTTTGCGTGCCGAGCATCGTGAAGAACGCCAGCGCAAATGCGTCCGCCACCAGCAGCGCGCGGTGCGGCAGCTTCCGGAAGCGCGCCACGAAGAACGTCAGCAGCGCCGCCACCGTCGCGTTAATCAGCAGCCCCGGCCCCCGCAGCCAGACCACCGGCAGGTCGCCGACGAGCACGTCGCGCACGGTGCCGCCGCCAAACGCCGTCACCAGCGCCAGCACCAGCACGCCGAACAAATCAATCTTCTTGCCCCGCGCCGCCAGCACGCCGGTGATGGCGGACACGAAGACGCCGAAGTGCTCCAGCAGCAGTTGGGGCGATGGCAGGTTCATGGCGACACTCCATTCATCATTTCCAATTCAACACAACTTTGCCCGACTGGCCGCTGTTCATCACCTCAAAACCTTTTTCAAACTCCGTGTAATGAAACCGGTGCGTGATGACCGGCCGGATATCGAGGCCGCTTTCCAGCATGACGGTCATCTTATACCACGTCTCATACATTTCGCGGCCATAGATGCCCTTGATGGTGAGCATGTTGAAGATGACCGTGTTCCAGTCAATCGCCATCGCTTCCGGCGGAATGCCGAGCATCGCAATCTTCGCGCCGTGGCTCATGTTCGCCAGCATGTCGCGGAACGCCGCCGCGTTGCCCGACATCTCCAGCCCGACATCGAAGCCTTCCTTCATGCCGAGCTGTTTTTGCGCGTCCTTCAGACTCTGCTCGCGCGGGTTCACGGCCAACGTCACGCCCATCTTCCGAGCCAGCTCCAGCCGCCACGGGTTCACGTCGGTGATGACAACGTGTCGCGCGCCGGCGTGCCGCGCCACCGCCGCCGCCATGATGCCGATCGGCCCCGCGCCGGTGATGAGCACGTCCTCGCCGAGCACCGGAAACGACAGCGCCGTATGCACCGCGTTGCCGAACGGATCGAAGATGGAGGCCACATCACGGTCAATGCTTTCGCCGTGGACCCAAACGTTGGTCATTGGCAAAGACAGATACTCAGCGAACGCGCCGGGCCGGTTCACGCCGATGCCTTTGGTGTCCGCGCAGAGATGCCGCCGTCCGGCGAGACAGTTGCGGCACCGGCCGCACACGACGTGTCCCTCGCCGCTGACAACCTGGCCGGGGAAGAAGTCCTTCACGTTCGAGCCGACCTCGACGATCTCGCCGACGAACTCGTGGCCGACCACCAGCGGCACCGGGATGGTCTTCTGCGCCCAAGCGTCCCAATTATAGATATGGAGATCGGTGCCGCAAATGCCCGTGCGATCCACGCGGATCAACACGTCGTTCAAGCCGGTCTCCGGCTTCGGCACGTCCTCCAGCCAGAGTCCCGGTTGCGATTGTCGTTTCACCAAGGCTTTCATCGTTTGGTCTCCAGTTGGGCCGGCGAGGAAAAGGGTTGCCAAGCCGGCCGCTTGTCTGCACTATGTCCAGCATCACGGAATCACGTGCAGCATATTGAACACACGAGACTCCATGATGCAAGAACTATTTCCAGTATATTGACGCCATGAGCCATCCCTCCTCCGCCAAGCCGAAATCGGCGCCAGCCGCCGACCCTGTCAGCAGCCACCTCTGCCGCCGGCTGAAACAACTCCGCGCCGAGCGCGGCTGGTCGCTCGACGCGCTGGCCAAAGCCTCCGGCGTCAGCCGTTCCATGCTCAGCCAGATCGAGCGCGCCAAGGCCAACCCGACGCTCGCCGTCGCCTTCCGCATCGCCCGCGCCTTCGGCATGACGCTCGGCGCGCTGGTGGAAACGCCCGGTGCAACCTCGGCCGTCGAGGTCATCCGCGCCGAGGACCGCGCCTACCACTACCGCTCCGACAAGCACTGCCGCATCCGGACGCTCTCGCCGCTGAACCTGGAGAAGGACGTGGAGTTTTACGAAGTGCGCCTCGTCGAAGGCGGGGCGTTGCGCAGCAGCCCGCACTTCGAGGGCACGCGCGAGTTCCTGACCGTCCAGAAAGGCCGCGTCCGCGTCGAATCCGCCGGCGATGCGGAGGAACTGGCGCCCGGCGACTCCGCCACCTACCGCGCCGACGTGCCGCACGCCATCGTCAACGCTGGCAAAGGCGAAGCCATCGTCTTTCTCGTGGACATCTACCGGTGAGCTAATCCCGCGCCAGAAGACGGCAGAGGTGGCCGAGCAGGGCCGGATTGGCAAACTTCTTCACCCGCGCATCGAACCCAGCCAGCTTCGCCCCAATCTCCGCCGACAACGCACGATCCCCCGCGCCGCGCGCCGCGACGCCCCACCAGACCAGCCGGCCCAAATCGTCCTCCGAGCGCACAGACGACGGCATCTTTGCAAGGAAGTTCTCTTTGAGCCTGCCCATCAACGCGCGATGGCGCTCCGATGGCGGCAGCCAGCCGACTGCCATCAGGTTCGCCATGACATGCGGATACCATTTCTGCTGCCCGTTGATCTTCGCGCCGTTGGTCTGCAAACCGACCCAATATGCCTGCCGCGCGTCGTCCCACAAATCGCGCGCGATGGCTTGTTCCATCCTGCCCGCCGTTGCCGAAGTTTCCCGCTGTAACGCAGCCTCGCCAAGCTCGCGCGCGATGGCCGCCGCCGCGCGAAGTCCGGCGGCAGTCTCGGTGTTGTCCATCAGATACATCACCGGCCATTTCGGCTTGGCGAGGGTCAGGCCGTTGGGCTGGAGCGTCAACCGGATGGCCGCGACCGCCTGACGAACGGACGGCAGCCGCGAGCGCAGCCACTCCCCATCCGGCGCGGCGCGGTGAATGGCGAGAACCAGATCGAGATAAGTTGCCGCGTAGGAGTCGGTCGAATCGTAGTCGCCGGTCGGATTCCACGCGCCGGGCGCGCCGTCGAAATCGTAGATCGGGCCGTCGGCGTTCATGTGGGCTTCGTGCCAGGCGGCCCAGCGTTTCGCGGCGTCCAGCCAGCGCGTATCGCGCGTCTCGCAAAACGCGGCGACCAGCCCGCGGGCCGCAAAGTTCGCGAAATAAGGAACCAGACGAGATCGCTTCGCCGGGAGCGCGCCCATCACGATCGCGCCGTCACTCGCTTGGTGGCAGAGAATCTGCTCCGCGGCCCGCTCCACGACAGAACCGGATTCCGACGCGCCAGCCGCCGCGATGAGCGCGACCCACGCAATCAGCACAGTTTCAAGACACGGCATTCTCATGCGGGATGTTTGCGGCACGCTACTTCACGATGAGCGTCGCGGCGCTCATCGGCTCCAGCGCAACCTCGCAACGACCGTTCGTCGCGGTCATCGGTTTGGTTTGGCCGCGTTGGAGGAGTTGCAGCTTGGCGCGAGCCGGCACGACGACGGTGACGGTGGCGGCTTCTTTCGGGTCCGGGTTTGCCAGCAGGACGTAACGACGTCTGGCGTCGTCAGCTCGCGTGGTGAACTGCACGGCGTCGCGACTCGTCTTCACGACAAGCTCCGGCGGTTTCGCGCCGGAGAGCAGCGCGGGAAAGAGTTGCTTCACCTCGTTGCCGACGACGAGCATGTCGGCCCAGCGTTTGTCGAGGCCGAGCCGGTCGCGCTGCAAATCGAAGTAACTGTAATAGATGAGGCCGCTCGCGCCGTGGATGAGGCAGAGGTAGGTCATCACCAGTTCCTCGTCGAGCGTCGGGGCGCGGAGTTTATCCGCGTGCTCCTTGCGATAGCACGCCCAGTCCATCGCCTGTGGCACCATCCACAACGGCCGCAACCCGTCCGATACCGCCGCGCATTTCCGCATCCAGTCCGAGACCATCGTCACGGGCCGGTCGGTCACGGGATACGGATCGGCGCCGAGCACATCGGCGGAGTTGAGGTAGCCGTTAAACTCATCCACCTGATAAAGCACGGCCCACGTTGGGTGATTCGGGTCAAGTTGCCGCACAAGCCGCTGGCGCGCGTCGAGCCGGTCGCGCATCGTCAGCGGCAGTTCGTCGTTCAAATACCACGCCAGCACCGCCGGATGATCACGGAAGAGCGGGACGATGCCGCGCACGATGGCGTCCTCGCCACGGAAGCCGAGCGCCGGCTCGTAGTAGCCCGCCGTGCCGGCGAAGACGTCCTTGATCGAGTAGATGATCTTCAGCTTGCGCGCAGCGAGAGCGTCGAGGTAGGCGCGAACCTTCTCAACACCGCCAACGTTGATGCCGTAGCACATGATGGTGTTGAACGGGCTGGCGGCGACGCGGTCGAGGTGCTCCTCGAAGTTCTTCGTCGTTGGTCCCGGCCCAAAATACCAGCCGAGCGGAAAGAACGGCTTGCCGTTGACGATGGTGCGGTTCTGTCCGTCCAGAAACACTGTTGGTTGCGCCGCGTTGGCGGCGAGCTTGTGCAACTCGAACTCCTGCCGGCCCAGCGACGTTCCGTTCGGCGCGAGTAATTCCATGCGCACTTTATAGTCGCCGGCCGCCAGTGGCTTCGCGTCGAACGTCACGTCGTTGCAACCGGCTTTCGGCTGCTTGATGCGTTGTTCACGCACGGTCTTGGCGCCGGCGAGTAACGCGCAGACGAGCGTCGTCTGCTCCGGCTTCAGCGAACCCTTCATGTAGTCGGCGAGTTTGGCGCGCACGATCACGCGCTGGTCGGTGGCGTTCTTCGGCAGCCGGCCGCGGTAGTTCGGTTTCAGCAACGCCGCGTTGAGCGCCGGCGGGTAGGATTCGGTCACGCTGATGTCGTCGAACCACGCCGTGCCTGTCATGTCTTTGCGCAGGTAAAGCTGGACACAGACGCTGGTCGCCTCCTTCGGAATCGGCGCCGTGACATCCTCGACGCGGAACCAATCCCGGTCGCCTTTCTTGCCAGAGGCGTAGCTGCCGCCGAGCCAGCCTTTGGCGCCACTCCATTCCATGCAAATCGTCGCGCCGGTGTCCTCGCCCTGCACGCCGCGGGTCTTGATCCACGCGCTATAGCGATACTTCATGCCGGGCTTGAACGGAATCGTCTGCGAGGCGAGCAGGTAGGTCGCCTTGTTCGTGTTAACCAGCCGCAGACTGTGCGTGCCGGCGTGGGCGACATCGTCAACGACGTTGAACGTCTTCGGCAGGCTCCAAGGGGACTTGCCATCCTCGAACCCGATGTTGCGGACGAGATTGGCTTCTTCTTGTGACGAGGCGGGCGTTATCGCGACGATCAACGCCATCGCGGCAGCGGACAACCAACACGGCAAGCGCATATCATTTCTCCTTCAATGCTAGCGGCTGACCGAGCGCGGCGCAGACGCGATCGCAGAACGCCGGGATGGCGTCGCGAACGGCGGGCGTCATTTCGCCACCAATGGTGTGTGGGTCGGCCACCTCGACGGCGAAGATGCGGAAGTTCTTCGGAAACTCCAGTTCGAGTGCCTTGGCCATCGCGATCATCTCCGGCAGACCGGTGAAATGCGGCGACGCGCCTTGGATGGGCGCAAGGTCGTCGGGGTTGATCTCGATGACCGTGCCGGGCGCGTGTTTGCCGGTCATGACGGCGTCGAGCAGGATGGCACGGTCGAAGCCGATGAACAGTTCCAGCAGCGCCACGCCGTGCCACGATGTTTCTTGCACGTCCGCCACGTCTCCCAACCGCTCCTTCAGCGCACGCGCCGCCAGAATGCCGACGGCGTCGTCGGCGAGAATGTCGTTGCCCAAACCGAGCACCAAGGTCTTCATCGTTTGCACCGCCCCACGCTAACAGTTCACGCCAGCGGGTCAAGGCGCACTACGGCTTCGGCACCTCGCCGGCCTCCACCTTCCTCCAAAACTCCGCCGCGGGCAGGTTGTTGATCGTCTGCAGCGTCTTGATCGAGCGCAACACTTTCTGGTTCCTTGGATCTGCCGCAACGGAGTCTTCGCACATGAGGAACTTGAGCGCCGAGCCTTGAATAGGTGAAAGGTCCTCCACAGATGTGTTATATATTTGCAGGATCGTTAGGGGCATGCCTCTCAGCGGTGTCAGGTCAGCGACTTTGGTCGAGTAGCAAATGAGGCAATTCAGGGGCATACCCGCCAAGGAGCCCAGATCGCTCACCTGCGAGCCGGCACAGGTGAGATCCGTTAGTGGCATGCCTTGCAGGGGCGACAAGTCTTTTACTGGAGCCAGATAGATAGTGAGGGCTGACAACTGCAATCCTCGCAACGGCGAGAGATCGGCAAGCATTGATCCCTGTGGGGCCATGCTACAATTCAATCTTTTCAGCCGCGTCAAAGCGCGCACCGGCGAAATGTCAAACACAGCAGAGGTCGAAAACTTCAGCTCCGTCACCGCACCATTCTCGACCTTATGCTCATCTTTGCCGTCGTAGCCCGGATTGAGTTCCTTCAACTTCGCCATCACGCGCGCGACCTGCTGCTCCGCCGGCAGCGCGGCGACTTCGTTACAGAAAGCCTCCAAGGCGGCGGGAATATTGGAGTGCTGGAGTATCGCGGTGTTGGATTGAGCGGCTGGCGCGCCCCGCGTGAACGTGCCCTTGCCGGTGACCTCGCGGACTTCGAGCTTCTCGATGACGAGTCCCGTCAGCCAACTGCCCACGCCCAGCAACGTCGGGTCGGACAGTTTCCAGTGGGGGACGATGCTCATGTCGCTGTAGTCGGTCTTCCATTGCGCCAGGAGTTCACCGTTGAGATAAGCCTTCAGGCCGTCGTTGCGGACCTCCACAATCGAAGTGTAGGTCACCTTCTTTTTCAACGCCGGTTTGCGCCGGGTGATCGTAGGGTTCGCCGGGTCTGCGGAGTTGGCCCCGGCGATCGTCTCGAACGCAATGAACTCGCCCTTTTTCGCTCCCATGATCCATGAAAACAATCGCCCACCTTTCGAGAGAATCTGGATCACCTGTCCGGCCCCTTCCGGCGTGTAACCTTCCGTGAAGTGGAACTCGAGACGGTAGTCGTATTCCTGCGGCGGCTGGTAAGGAATGGCGATCCGCCCGTTCTTTGCCGAGTCCGAGATCAAATTGTTTCCCTGCCAGTTCCATATGCCGCCCACCGCGTCCTTTTGCGGGTCAATCAGCGGCAGCAGATTGATGGCGTCCTGCCAGGCGGCGGCGGGAGCGGCGGCGGCGGCAGTGTCCACCGGCGAGATGCGGATGTTGCGGAAGCGCACGGGGCTGCCGTAGGACTGCAAACGGATCGGGCCGGGCGCGGCGCTCTCCGGCTCGCCTTTGCCGGTGCTCTTTGGAATCTCGACGTAGTCGTGAATGAGCCGGCCGTTGTGCGTGACGCTGACGCGGGCGTTGGCGGTCTTGGCGCCGGCAGCGTTGAACTGCGCGGCGCGGAAGCCGATGTCAAACGTCTGCCATTCGTCCGGCGGCTTGCTGGCATTTTCGGTCGGCGCCTTGAGCTTGAAGATTGAGCCGCAACAGCCGTCGTCCGCCGGCTTGCCGAAGGAGTCCAAGATTTGAATCTCATAGCGGCCTTGCAGATAGATGCCGCTGTTGCCCTGCTTGGCGTCGCGCGGCACGGCGAACTCGATGTGCAACTTGAAGTCTTGGAACTTCTCCCGCGTATCGAGGTCGCCCTTGCCGGCCACCAGCGCGCCGTCGCTCACCTGCCACTGACAATCGCCACCGTCGCGTTGCTGCCACGCCGACGTGTCGCGCCCGTCGAAGAGCACGCCGAACTTAGGCGACGCGGCAGCGGGAGGCGCGGCTTGCGGTTCGGCGGTTGCGGCTGGCGCGACAGCCACCGAGCCGGGCACCTCCGGGCCGAGACAGACGCGGAAGCCGTTGTAGCAATTCGGAGAGTTGGGTAGGAATGAATCTCGCGATGCACAACGAGCGACGGCGAGTTTGTTGCCGAACGAGCTACCCCGCACCACGCGGGCCGGACTGCTCTTGTAAGGTTCCTCGTGTGCGCCTGTGGCATCGTAATCATCCAAACACCACTCCCGCACGTTGCCCAGCATGTCCGCCAAACTGAATTTATTTCGGCCTCGCTTGTCGTAGTTATCCACAGGCGAAGTAAACTCAAACCCGTCCCTCACTCCCCACAGGTTCAACCGATTCTCGCAATCTTCCTCCAACTCACCCCACCAGAACTTACCCTGTGTTCCCGCTCGACACGCATATTCCCACTCCGCCTCTGTCGGCAACCGGACCACTTGGTTCGCCGCCAGCCGTCCCGCTTTGCGCTCCCGCTCCGTTGCCCACTCGCAAAACGCCATCGCGTCGTTCCAACTCACGCAGCACACCGGATGGTTGTCTTGTTGATCAAAGCCCGGATCGCGCCAGCTCGCACCTTTTAGGTGTTGTTCCATCGTTTTCTTTTGCCGGCTATAGGCGTAATGGGCTTCACCCTGCTTTTCCGCCTCCGTTCGATATCCGGTCACGGCCACAAACTGTTTCCACTGAGCCACCGTCACCTCCGTCCGTCCCATCCAGAAACCTCGCTTGATCGCGGCCTTACGCGGCTGATCGCCTTCGTTCTTGAAAACGGGAAATTTCGGCGCGTTGACCTCCGCCCACGCCTGTTCTTCTTTCGTGCTGCCGAGCATGAACTCACCAGGCGGGATGGCGACCAGTTCCATCTTCACGCCGTCGCCGAGGTCGAGGACCTTCGGTCCGCCTCCGCTGCCCGCGAACCACCACACCGCACCCGCAATCAGCGCGACCGCCGCGAGCGCGCCGGCTCCAATCACGAGTCTCGAATTACGAGTCACGGATTTCGACTTGCGCGCCTTGGGTGCAACCGTCGGCGTCTTCGTGACGACCGGCCTCGGCGTCGGCTGGGCCGGCGCGGGCGCGGGTCTTGGCGTGGGCGTCAGCAGTTGGGTCGGGTCGCTGGGGCTTATGGGCGCGGCAGCGGGAACCGTCGCGGGCTTCAGCTTGTCGTGCAGGCCGCGCAACTGCTCAATCAACTCCTCGTAGCTCGCCGGACGGCTGTTGCGATTCTTCGCCAACATCTTGCCGACAAGCAACCCCAGCGGCATCGGGCATGATGGCCAGACTTTGAAGATCGCCGGTGGCGGATCGTTAACGTGCTTCATCATCACAACCATCGAACTGTCGCCCTGATAAGGCGTCTGGCCGGTGAGCATGTGGTAGAGCGTGCCGCCGAGGCTGTAGATGTCGGTGCGGAAATCCATTTCCTTCGCGCCGGTGGCCTGCTCGGGGCTGATGTAGTGCGGCGACCCCACCGCCGTGCCGGTCTGCGTCAGGCTCGTGGTGCTGCCACCGACGGTCTTCGCGAGGCCGAGATCGCCGACCTTCACCTCGCCGCCGGTGGAGAGGAAGATGTTGTCGGGCTTGATGTCGCGGTGGATGAGCCGCGCCTTGTTCCAAGCGTGTTGGAGGGCTTGGGCGACGAGAATGGTGATGGCGATGGCTTCGCGCGGGTCGAGCCGACCGTGGCTCTCGATGTGATGGCGCAGGGTGGTGCCCTCGACAAACTCCATCGCGATGTAGTGGCTGCCCTCGGACTCACCGGCGGAGAAGACTTGCACGATGTTCTCGTGGTTCAGGGATGCGGCGGCGTTGGCCTCGCGCTTGAAGCGTGCGACGAAATCGCGGTCGCTGGCGAGGTCGGAGGCCATGACCTTGAGAGCAATGAGGCGGTTGAGGACGGGCTGGCGGGCCTTGTAGACCGCGCCCATGCCGCCCTGGCCAAGCTTGGCGATGATCTCGTAACCGGCGAATGTCTGGCCTTCGAGGTTGGTCATGATGGCGGCGGCTTGACCACCCGCGGCGTGAGCGGCTTTGCGGCAACCGCCGGCATGCAGGCAATGGAGTTCATGGGCGCGCGGATTTGCTCGCGCACCTCCAAGAGATCGGCGATCAGGTCGTCGTAGCTTCCGTGCCGACCGTGGCGCTTTTTGGCGAGCATCTGGCTGACGAGCCGCGCCAACGGCGGCGGGCAGCCCGGCATGGCTGCGGCGAGGTCGGGCGGCGGCGCATAGACATGCTGGGTCACGACCTCGATGACGTTCTTGCTGTTGTAGGGAACCGATCCGGTGAGCATGTGATAGAGGGTGCAGCCGAGACTGTAGATGTCGGTGCGGAAATCGAGGCCCTTTTCTCCCATGCCTTGTTCGGGACTCATGTAGTGCGGCGATCCCACGGTGGTGCCGGTCTTGGTCAGGCCGCCTGTGTCGCTGTCAACGCGCTTGGCAAGACCCAGGTCGCCGACTTTCACTTCGCCGGTCCTGGAGAGGAAGATGTTGTCGGGCTTGATGTCGCGGTGAATCATGTGAGCGGTCTGCCACGCATACTTGAGCGCCTCGCAGACAAAGACGCAGACCGCCAGCGCCTCGCGCGGGTCGAGCCGGCCGCGGCGGTCGAGCTTGGCCTGCAATGACTCGCCCTCGATGAATTCGCGGGCCATGTAGTGAGTGCCCTCGCTCTCGCCGGCGGTGTAGAGCTGGACGATGTTGGGGTGATTGAGTTGCGCTGCCGCTGTCGCCTCGCGCTTGAAGCGCGCCACGAACATCGGGTCGTGAGCAACCGTTGGCGCGATCACCTTGAGCGCGACCAAGCGGTCGAGCATCGGCTGGCGGGCCTTATAGACCGCGCCCATGCCGCCCTGGCCGAGCTTCTCGATGACCTCGTAACCGGCGAATGTTTGTCCCGCCAGCGAACTCATATGCTGCTCCCTGTCGGACGCGAATAATCCTCTTCCGGCAACAATCGGTCAAGCACTGGCTGGGACGCCATCGTTCGTTAAAAACCGCCGGAAGTTTTCCTTGCTGCTGTTGATAGCGCGGTGTCAAATGCCCACAGCAATCCGAACCCAAACCCCAATCTCGTTTATGCTCGGCTCTTTCCAACAACATCTCCAGCGACAACTCGACGACATCCGCGTCGCCGGCACCTGCAAACGCGAGCGCGTGCTCGCCACGCCGCAGGGCACGCGCGTCCGCGTCGCCAACGGCCAGCCGGTGCTGAACCTCTGCGCCAATAACTACCTCGGCCTCGCGCAACATCCGGCGGTCACCGCCGCCGCGCGCGAGGCGTTGGAGCGGTGGGGGTATGGGTTGGCATCGGTGCGGTTTATCTGCGGCACGCAGGGCATCCACAAGCAACTCGAAGCGAAGCTGGCGGAGTTTCTCGGCACGGAGGACACGATCCTCTACTCCTCCTGCTTTGACGCGAACGGCGGGTTGTTCGAGACGTTGCTCGGCGAGGAGGACGCGGTCATCTCCGACGAGTTGAACCACGCGAGCATCATTGACGGCATCCGGCTTTGCAAAGCGCAGCGGTTCCGCTACCGCAACAACGACATGGGCGACCTCGAAGCGAAGCTGCGCGAGGCGGCCACGGCGCGGTTCCGGCTGGTCGCCACCGACGGCGTGTTCTCGATGGACGGCTCCATCGCCAACCTGCCCGCCATCTGCGACCTCGCGGAAATGCACAGCGCGCTCGTGATGGTGGACGATTCGCACGCCGTCGGCGTTCTCGGTCGGCACGGACGCGGCTCACACGAACACCACGGCGTCATGGGCCGCGTGGACATCATTACCGGCACGCTCGGCAAGGCGCTCGGCGGCGCCAGTGGCGGCTACACCAGCGGGCGCAAGGAGATCGTCGAGTTCCTGCGCCAGCGCTCGCGGCCGTATCTATTTTCCAACACCGTCGCGCCGCCGATTGTTGCCGGCTCCATCAAGGCGCTCGAGATGCTCACCGAATCTACGGCGCTCCGCGACAAGCTGGAGGCAAACACGAAGTTCTTCCGCAACGGCATGGCGGTGGTCGGCTTCAATATCCTGCCCGGCGCGCATCCGATCGTGCCGATCATGTTCGGCGACGCCACGCTCGCCGCGCGCGTTGCGGAGGCGATGCTGGCCAAGGGCGTCTATGTCATCGCTTTCTCCTACCCGGTCGTGCCGCAAGGCAAGGCGCGCATCCGCACCCAAATCTCCGCCGCGCACTCGCGTGAAGACCTGGAGTTCGCCATCAACGCGTTCACCGAAGTGAAGCGGGAGTTGGGCATCTAAGGGGACTTCAAGGGAGCAGTCACTTCCCTGCGCAATACGCATTCCTCCCATGCCGCCGCTCTCGACCAAACTCACCTTTGCGCTCGGCTCCGACGAGAAGAGCCGCAAGTTGCCGTCCAAGATCATCATCAGCCAGAGCCAGAATGAAACGCTGGACCACGTGCTGTTGAAGGCGTTGGCGTTTGTGATTTTCCACAGCGACTGGCTGCGGCTGGAGGTGAACCCGGAACTGCCAGGCGTGCCGTTCGTGCCGGATCTCATTACGCTCGCGTTGGACGGTCGGCCGGAGTTGTGGATCGAGTGCGGCGAGGTGTCGCTCCACAAGCTGGAGAAGCTCACGCTGAAGCTCGGCGACGCTGACATCTGGATCGTCAAGAAGAACGTCCAGGAAGTGGACAAGACCGTCGAACTGGCGCGGCGCAACATCCGGCGGCTCAGTCGCGTCCGGCTGCTGACGTTCGATCCCGGCTTCATTCCGGAACTGCTCGCGCTCGCCAGAGGCTCCAACTCGCTTCACCTCGTCAAGCTCGTGCCGGGCGAGATGATGCAGCTTGTGTTCAATGACCTGTGGTTTGAGACGGCGCTGCGGGTGACGGCGCCCTAATACGTAATTCGTAATGCGTAACTGCTTGATTACGTATTACGCGTTACGCATCACGCTCTCCCCGCCTCGCCCCGCCGCAACACCGTGTCCTTCAGCGAGCCGGCGTCGTCGCGGTTCGGATGATCGAGCGTGTAATGCAGACCGCGGCTTTCCTTGCGTTGGAGCGCGCTCTCGACAATCAGCCACGCCACCGTCGCGATGTTGCGCAGCTCCAACAAGTCCGCCGTCACAATGAAGTCCCAGTAGTAGTCGAGAATTTCGCGGTGGAGATTCTCGATGCGCGTCTTGGCCCGCTGCAACCGTTTGTCGGTCCGCACGATGCCGACGTAGTCCCACATCAGGCGGCGGATTTCGTCCCACAAGTGTGCCACCACCACCAGTTCGTCCGCGTCGTGCGCCTCGCCGCTTTGCCACGGCGGAATCGCGAGTTGGTTGCGCGGCAATCGCCCCAGCGCCGCCGCTCCTTTGGCCGCCGCGCGATGCGCCATCACGACGGCCTCCAGCAGCGAGTTGCTTGCCAGCCGGTTCGCGCCATGTAACCCGGTGCATGCAACCTCGCCGACGGCGAACAACCCCTCCACGTCCGTCCCACCGTCCGCGTCCGACAGCACGCCGCCGCACATGTAATGCGCCGCCGGCACCACCGGCACCAGTTCCTTCGTCATGTCCAAGCCGTAGCGCAGCAGCGTCTCGTAGATGTTCGGGAAGCGGTGGATGATAAACTTCGCCGGCTTGTGCGTGATGTCGAGATACACGCAATCAGCGCCGGTCTTCTTCATCTCGGCGTCAATCGCCCGCGCCACGATGTCGCGCGGGGCGAGCGCGCCTTGCGGATGATACTTCGCCATGAACTCACGGCCGTCCTTGTCCACCAGCAACGCCCCCTCGCCGCGCACCGCCTCGCTGATGAGGAATGTCCGCGCCTTCGGATGATACAGGCACGTCGGGTGGAATTGGATGAACTCCATGTTCGCCACGCGCGCGCCGGCGCGGTAGGCCATGGCCACGCCGTCGCCGGTCGCGATGTCCGGGTTTGACGTGTAGAGGTAAACTTTACCGCAGCCGCCCGTTGCCAGCATCGTCACGCGCGCACTGAACACCTCAACGCGGCCGTTGGCTTTGTCGAGCACATAGGCGCCGACGCAGCGATTCGATTCCTCCTGGCCGAGCTTCCGCGTGGTGATCAGGTCCACGACGTGGTGGTTCTCGTAAATCTTGATGTTTGAATGCCGCGCCGCCGCCGCCAACAGTGCCCGCTCGATCTCGCGGCCCGTGATGTCCGTCGCGTGCAACACTCGCCGCGCCGAGTGGCCGCCCTCGCGGCCGAGGTCCAGCTTGCCGTTCTTCGAGTGCGCGAACTCCACGCCGAGTTCCATCAGTTCCTTCACGCGCGCTGGCCCTTCGGTAACGATCATGCGCACTGCATCCTCCTTGCACAAGCCGTCGCCGCACACCAGCGTGTCCCGCACGTGCGCCTCGAACGAGTCGCCCTCCGCCATCACGCAAGCGATGCCGCCCTGTGCGCGGTTCGTGTTCGAATCCGCGCTTTCTTTCTTCGTGACCACTGCCACGCGCCCGTGCGCGGCGGCTTTCAGCGCAAACGACAAGCCGCCGATGCCGCTGCCAAGAACCAGGAAATCGGTTTCAATCATGGTCGTAACGTAGCACCGGCGTCTTGCCGGCGCACTCGCTCTCAGAACGTTTCATTATCAATCAACCGCGTCTTCCCGACAAACACCGCCATCGCCACCAGCAACCGGCCCGGCTCGTAGCGCTTCACCGGCAGCAGCGTCTCCGAATCCACGAATGCGATGTAATCAATCCTCGCCGACGGCTTGCCGGCGATCATCGCCGTCATCGCCGCGCTCACCTCATCAATCGTCCGGCCCGCCGCCAGTTCGCGTCGCGCCAGCTCCAGCGACTGCTTCAGCGCCAGCGCCTCCTGCCGCTCCGTCGGGCTGAGATAGACGTTGCGCGAACTCATCGCCAGCCCGTCCGGCTCGCGCACCGTCGGGCACACGATGAACTCCAGCGGAAAGTTCAGGTCGCGGACCATCCGCTTTAACACCGCGCACTGCTGCGCGTCCTTCTGGCCGAAGCAAGCCACGTCCGGCAGCACGCAATTGAACAGCTTCGCCACCACTGTGCAGACGCCGCGAAAATGTCCCGGCCGCGACGTGCCTTCCCATCGCTCGCTCACCGCTACTTCTTCTACCCATGTGCTGCCGCCCATTCCGCATTCCGCATTCCGCATTCCGCATTCCCCCCACATCTCCTCGTTCGTCGGCGCGAAAATCACGTCCACGCCGACCGACTCGCACAGTCGTTGGTCGCGCTCGAAGTCGCGCGGATATTTTGAGAAATCCTCCTTCGGCCCGAACTGCGTCGGGTTGACGTAGATCGAGACGACGCATAAATCCGCGCGCCGCTTTGCCTCGCGCATCAGGCTGAGGTGTCCCTCATGCAGGAAGCCCATCGTTGGCACGAAGCCGACACGTTTGCCCGCCGCGCGCGCCGTGCGCGACCACGCTTGCATCGCCGAGACTGATTGAATGATCTCCACGCCGTCACACTACAAAGTCGCGGCCGGAAAGTCATGTCAGAATCCGGCAACAGGCGGCTGAACCACTGCCTGCATCCCCCAGATCAACGCTCCGGCCCCGCCGCCACGCGGAAGCCGTAGCTAAACCGCGAGATGCTCAGCGTGTAGCCGAGACGATCAGCGCAGCGTAGGTGGCCTATGTTGTAAGTATAAGAGCCGCCGCGCAACATCCGCGCGGCGGTGTTTTCCTTGTAGCATTCCTCGTGAGCCTGTTTCAGATCACAACCATCTAAGCACCATTCATAGACGTTACCCAGCATGTCGGCCAAGCCGAACTTGTTCCTGCCGCGCGAGCCGTAATGATCCACCAGCGTGACGCAAGCGAATCGCTCCGTATTCGCCTTCCAATTCAGCCGGCCCTTGCCATCCTCAACCGCGTCGCCCCACCAAAATTTCGTTTTCTTGCCTGCCCGACAGGCATATTCCCACTCTGCTTCCGTCGGCAAGCGACAGATCATCCCCGCTGGCAGCTTGTTCGCCTTCTTCTCCGTCTCGGTCAACCATTGGCAGAATGCCACAGCATCGTTCCAACTGATGCCACAGGCGGGATGATTGTCCTTTAACTGAATCCCGAAGCCCGGATCGCGCCAACTGCCGCCCTTCAGAGGGCCAGGTCCTTTCGGGAAATCATCAAGCTGTCCTTTCTTCTCGGCATCGGTCGCGTAGCCGGTGGCGCTCACAAACTTCTTCCACTGGCCCACCGTTGCTTCTGTCCGACCCAGCCAAAAGCCATGCCTGATAATTGTCCTGCGGGGTTGATCGCCTTCACTTTTAGCCCAATCTGCCGACCCTCCATTGCTTACCGCCCACTCCTGCTCTTCCTTCGTGCTACCCATCATGAACTCGCCGGGCGGAATCCAGACCAGCTCCATGCCGGTGGAGGTGACTAACGGCGGGCTTGTCGAAGCGCCAACGCTCACAGGTGCGACCGGCGGCGGTAAAACTTTTGTTGCCGTGGGAATTGTCGTCGAAGTTCCAGCCGCCTGCCCGCTGCCTTCCGGCGCGCCGCAACACACCCGAAACCCAGCATTGGAATAAGATTCGCTTGGTCCATAGGCATCTCGAACCGCGCAACGAACGTTGGGAGGCTTGCAGTTAAATGCGCCGCCCCGTAACGGGTGTGCTGTTGGGTTGTCCGTCCAGCAATCCTCGTGCGCTCTACTCTCATCGAAGTCATCAAGGCACCACTGCCGCACATTTCCCAACATGTCGGCCAAGCCGAATTTATTCCGCCCGTGTGCCTTGAATTGGTCCACCGGCGAAACAAACTCAAACCCATCCTCTGTCCCGACCCAATTCAGGCGCCGCTCGTTGCTTTGTGTCTTGTTTCCCCACCAGAACATCGTTTGCATTCCTGCCCGGCACGCATATTCCCACTCTGCCTCGGTTGGCAACCGATACACATTTTCCCCAGGCAGTTTATTCTTCTTCTCTGACTCCGTCAGCCATTTGCAGTAAGCCACCGCATCGTTCCAACTTACGCAACACACGGGGTCATGATCTTGGGGCTTGAAGCCGAACTGTGGGTCTTTCCAGTTTGCACCCTTGACCATACCCCAGACTTTGGCTGGCCATTGAGGCGCTACAGATTGCCCGTTTCTCTCTGCATCGGTAACATAACCTGTCGTGCTAACAAACTGTTTCCATTGACCGACTGTTATATCGGTTCGCCCCATCCAAAACCCCTGTTTGATTGTTGTTTTACGAGGTTCGCTGCCCTCACGTTTAACACCCACTCCAGACGCACCGCTAGCAACTGCCCACGCCTGTTCTTCCGATGTGCTCCCAAGCATAAACTCTCCCGGCGGAATCCAGACCAACTCCATGCCGGTGGAGGTGGTCATGGTCTTCTGGGTGCCGGATACCGCGGCGGCAGCGGAAGGTTGTTGGCTTGCAGCCGTCGCGGCAATCGGCCCGACGCGAATCCAAAACATTCCAGCGGCCATGTCGTTGATCTTGGCCAGTGTGCGGATGCCGCGCAGGACGGCGGCATCGCGGGCAGGGACGAAATCGCACTTCAGTTCCTGCAACGGCATGGCTTGGAGCGGCGCGAGGTCGGTGACTTTGGTGTTGTTGCACCAGAGCACTGTCAGCGGCATGTCTTGGAGTGGTGACAGGTCGCTGGCCTCAGTGTCGTTGACGCTGAACACAATCAGTTTCATGCCCGCCAGCGGCGCAAGGTTGCGCACTTGGGTGCCGCCGCAACTCAGCACGGTCAGCGGCATCCCCTGTAACGGCGTCAGATCAGCAATGGAATTGCCGTGGCACCAGAGCCACGTCAGTGGCAATCCTTGGAGCGGGGCCAGATCGGTCAGTGCGCCTTTCTGGTTCAGCGTTGGCGGCACGATGACGAGTTTCTTCAGCCATTTCAGCGCCTTGATCGGCGTGATGTCGGTGACGCCGACAGTGGAGAACGACAGTTCCGTCACGGCCCCGCCTTCCACCTTGTGTGTCTGCCTGCCGTCGAACTGCGGGTTCAATTCCCTGAGCCGCGCCATGACGCGCGTCACCTGTTGCTCAGCGGGCAGCGCCGCGACCGTTTGCACGAACGGGTCCTCCGCAGACGCAGCGGGGGACGCGACCATTCCGCTCGCGGGTGCCGGCGAGAATGGCTGAGCAATCACGGGTTCCGTTGCGGGCATTCTGGCGAGAGAGGCCAGGAACGCGGCGGGCGATTGGCCGTTGACCCGCTGCAACGCGGGCAGCTTGAGCAACAGTTGCGCGATGTCCTTGTTCCGCGCCGCCGCCGGCGGGCAACGCAGTTCCGTCAGTGGCAACTCCGCCAGCGGTGAAAGGTTGATGACCTGAGTGCCGCTGATGTCGAGGAAGGCCAGCGGCATTCCCGCCAGCGGTGTGAGGTCGCTGACAGCGGTGAAGTCGCACGCCAAGTGCCGCAACGGCAGCCCGCGCAGCGGCGACAAGTCCGACAACGGCGACGGTTCCTCCTGTGTGCCGGAGCACCGGACTTCGTCAAGTTGGCGCAATGCCCGCAGCGGCGAGATGTCTTTCACGCCCACGGTCGAGATGGCCAGTTGCGTCACCGCATTCTCGCGGATGGTGTGCGTTTCCCGGTTGTCGAAGTTCGGGTTGAGTTTCTTCAATTCCTCCATCACGCGTTGGATTTGCCCCTCGGCTGGCAGCGCGGCGACTTCGGCGATGAATGGATCCGCCGTTGCAGCGGTGGCTGTTTCGGGTTTCCGCGAAGCCGGCATTTCGGCTGGCGGCTTGGCAGGAGCCTCTGCAACTGCCGGAACGGCTTCGGTTTTCGGTGGAGTCGGCGTTTCCGCAGGCGGCTTGGTCGCTGTCTCGGCAACGGCTGGAGCGATTGCAGACCCGGTCCCTGAATCGGACGTTTTTGCTGCGTCCTGATCGGCGCGTGAGGGCACCCGTCCCGCATCACTCTGGCTCGGCTGTTTCCACGGTGCCCACAACAACAATCCCGCGGCCACGACAACGGCGGCGATGCCGCCCATCACCATCGGCATTCGCTTGTGTGAGGCGTCCTCCGGTTCCACCGCCTGGGGAATCGGCTGGGGAACGGCGGCTTGCGGCTGGCTGAGCTGTTCGTGCACACGCCGCATCTCCTCGATCAATTCCTCATAGCTCTGGTGCCGCTCGTTGGGATGTTTCTTCAACATCCGGCTTAGCAACATCACCAGCGGCATCGGACACTCAGGCCAGACCAGCAGGATTGCCGGCGGCGGATCATGAATCTGTTTCACCATCACCGACATCGGCGACTGGTTTTGCCCGTTATCGTAAGGTCTCTTGCCGCTGAGCATGTGGTAAAGCGTGCAGCCCAGGCTGTAGATGTCGGCCCGGAAATCCATCTCCTTCTCCGCCTGCGCCTGCTCAGGACTGCAATAGAACGGCGTGCCGACCGTCGTGCCCGATTGCGTCAGCGCCGCGCTCGCCTCCGGCCCGACGCTCTTGGCCAAACCGAGGTCGCCCACTTTTACAACGCCCTTGACGGAAAGGAAAATGTTGTCCGGCTTGATGTCGCGATGGATGATCCGTGCCTCGTCCCACGCATGCTTCAGCCCTTCGGCCACAAAGACGCAGGTGGCCAGCGCCTCTTGCGGGTCCATGCGCCCTTCGCGGTGGAGCCGTTGCTGGAGCGACTCGCCCTCAACGAACTCCGAGACC